>Ga0315268_10000328_pt1 | contig 55452 bp, 48 predicted proteins | sample C1_top_MG_FD_204535 | JGI IMG/M metagenome (GOLD analysis project Ga0315268, IMG submission 204535) | Sediment microbial communities from Yellowstone Lake, YNP, Wyoming, USA - C1_top | ecosystem: Environmental > Aquatic > Freshwater > Lake > Sediment | place: USA: Wyoming | collected 2017-08-01 | reverse complement strand
AGTCTGTGATCGTCTGGTCAAAGGCAGTCGCGTCGCCGACGTGCGCATCGCCAGCGCTCGCATCGATCGCGAACTGGTCGAGCGCGGCATGGTCTGCCGATCGATCGGTAGGACCGTGGTCCGCGCCTTCGGCATCGGCGCGTGCGGCGTCGACCGCTGCGCGATCGGCGGGTGTTCGATCGGCGAACCTGCGATCGCTGGAAACCGTGGCATCGGTGAAGGCGTCGGCATTGTGGCTGGCGTCGATCGTCGACACCGCGACGCAGCGCTCGGCCACGCACAGTTGGCCGGTCGGGCACTGCTTGCTGTCGGCGCAGTGATAGGCCACCCGTTGATTCTCAGGCAGCGCGACCGGGCAACCCAGCGCCGCGAGTTGCAGCAGCAGCGCGCTGGCGACCTGACCGCTCACTGGGCGACGGGTGTTCACCCCGCGATCATAGCATCAAAAAAAAGCCCCCGGCGAACCGGGGGCTTCGAGTCATTGCTGCGATCGGTCGCGGACTAGAAGTCCATGTCGTCGTAGTCCTCGCCCATGCCACCGCCGCCGCCGCCGCCGGCACCAGCGCCCCGGTCCTTCTTCTTCTCGGGCTTGTTGGCGATCATCGCCTCGGTGGTCAGCAGCAGCGCGGCCACCGACGCCGCGTTCTGCAGCGCGATGCGGGTCACCTTGGTCGGGTCGATCACGCCCTGCTTGACCAGGTCGGTGTACTCCTCGGTCTGGGCATTAAAGCCCCACGAGCCGTCCTTCTCCTTGATCGCGGCGACCACCACCGAGCCGTCCCAGCCGGCGTTGTGGGCGATCATGCGCGCCGGCTCCTCGAGTGCACGCTTGAGCAGCTTGATGCCTGCCGCCTGCTCCTCGTTGTCGGTCTTGACCTTGTCGAGCGCGGCCAGGGTGCGGATGTAGGCGACGCCGCCGCCCGGCACGATGCCCTCTTCGACTGCGGCGCGAGTGGCATTGAGCGCGTCCTCGACCCGGGCCTTCTTCTCCTTCATCTCGGTCTCGGTGGCGGCACCAACGTGAATCACGGCCACGCCGCCGACCAGCTTGGCCAGGCGCTCCTGCAGCTTCTCGCGGTCGTAGTCCGAGGTGGTCTCTTCGATCTGCGCCCGGATCTGCTTGATGCGGCTCTGCAGGTCGGCCTTCTTGCCGCCGCCGTCGACGATGGTGGTGTTGTCCTTGTCGATGGTGATGCGCTTGGCGCGGCCGAGATCGGCCAGCGTCGCGTTCTCCAGCTTGTGGCCCATCTCTTCGCTGATCACCTTGCCGCCGGTCAGGGTCGCGATGTCCTCGAGCATGGCCTTGCGCCGATCGCCAAAGCCGGGCGCCTTGACCGAGCAGACCTTGAGCGTGCCGCGCAGCTTGTTGACGACCAGCGTCGCCAGCGCCTCGCCCTCGACCTCCTCGGCAATGATCAGCAGCTGCTGGCCGGTCTTGGCCACCTGCTCGAGCACGGGCAGCAGGTCCTTCATGTTGGAGATCTTCTTCTCGTTGATCAGGATGATCGCGTCCTCGAGCACCGCCTCCATGCGCTCCGGGTCGGTGACGAAGTAGGCGCTCAGGTAGCCGCGGTCGAACTGCATGCCCTCGACCACCTCGAGGGTGGTCTCCATCGACTTGGCCTCCTCGACGGTGATCACGCCCTCCTTGCCGACCTTGTCCATCGCCTCGGCGATGGTGTCGCCGATGGTCTTGTCGCCGTTGGCGCTGATGGTGCCGACCTGGGCGATCTCTTCCTTGCCCTTGGTCGTCTTGGACATCTTCTTCAGCTCGTTGACCACCGCCTCGACACCCTTGTCGATACCGCGCTTGAGCTCCATCGGGTTGTGGCCGGCGGTGACCAGCTTGACGCCCTCGTTGAAGATCGCCTGCGCCAGGATGGTGGCGGTGGTGGTGCCGTCGCCCGCGATGTCCGAGGTCTTGCTGGCGACCTCCTTGACCATCTGGGCGCCCATGTTCTGGAACTTGTTCTCGATCTCGATCTCCTTGGCCACGGTGACGCCGTCCTTGGTGATGGTCGGCGAGCCGAAGCTCTTGTTGATGATCACGTTGCGGCCCTTGGGGCCGAGCGTGACTCGCACCGCATTGGCCAGGATGTTGACGCCGCGAGCAACGTCATTGCGCGCGCTGGACGAGAAATGGATCTCTTTTGCTGCCATGGTAGACCTCTCTGAGCGGCGCGCCGGGCACTGCCGGCCCCCGCCGCGTTTGTGACTTAGCCTTCGACCACACCGAGGATCTCGTCCTCGCGAATCACCAGGTGCTCCTCGCCGTCGACCTTGATCTCGGAGCCGCTGTATTTGCCGACCAGGATCTTGTCGCCCTTCTTGACGTCCAGCGGCCGCAGCTTGCCGCCCTCGAGCAGCTTGCCCTGGCCCACGGCCAGCACCTCGGCCACCATCGGTTTTTCCTTGGCACTGTCCGGGATGATGATGCCGCCGGCGGTCTTTTGCTCGGCGTCGATACGGCGGACTAGCACACGGTCATAAAGCGGCTTGATCTTCATGGTCAACTGCCTCCTTCAATACGCCTTGGCAGGGCGTCGGATCGGATGAGCTCCGGCCGCCCAGCCGGAACGGGGCGTACTGTAAGCACGCCAAAGGCATTGGCAAGGCTTGGCCTGATCGGTCGCGTTTCCGGCCGCCCCGGCCGCGGTCCCAGTTGTTTGGCAGGCACACCCATGTTAGAGCCGGGGGCAAGGATTTAAAGAGCAAGCCACCGAGGAGACCGCAGCGTGCTGAGGTTACGCGAGGCCGCCCTGCAGCACCGCAACGACGCGGTGACCAAGCTGTTCGCGCCGGCCGCCGAGCTGCTGCTCGACAGCGTGGTGCCGCTGCGCTTTCCGTCGCGCAGCAACGTGCTGTGCATCGAGCCGGGCGGTGCCGTGCTGGTGGCAGCAGCGCGAGTTCACCCGGCCACCTCGGCCGCCACCCTGGCCGCGGTCGAGTCCGACCGCAAGGCCAGTCGCAGTCACGCCCCACCCACGCGGGGTGGCATGGTCGTGGCCGAGAGCCTGTTCCTGCCCTTCGCGTCGCGCCGCTTCAACCTGGTGCTGGCCAACCTGGTGCTCGGCGACGTCGACCTCGACCTGGCGCGGCTGCGCGAGATGGCGCGCGTGCTGGCGCCCGGCGGTCAGCTGATCGCCACCGCGTTGACCGCCGGCACGCTCGAAGAGTTGCAAATGGTCGGCCGCGCGCTCTGGCGCCGCGACATCCTGGCGGTCGAGCGCGGCGGTCTGTACGACCCGGACCGGCTGCGCCGCCTCTTCCAGGCCGAGCTCGGTCTGGCCGAGGTGCAGGTCTCGCTCGAGGAGCGCGCGCTGGTCTTCTCCAACGGCTACATGTTCATGGACAACGGTCTGATGCAGACCGCGTTCTTCCCGGACTGGTTGCGCAACGCGGCCGATCCGCGGGCGCGCGCCGCCGCCATCTCGGCGCTGGCCGAGGCGCTCAATCAGAGCTGCGGCGGCGGTCAGTGCACGATGCGGGTCGTCACTTGCGTCGTGCACGGCAAGCGACCGTAGCCGGGATCACGCTTCCTTCACTTGCAACACGGTGCCGCCGAAGATCTCGACGGCGAGTTTTACCGTCGGGCTGTTGAGCGCCTCGCTCTCGCGGGTCGAGCGTCGGTTCTCGGCGATCTGCGCCTCGGCCTCGGCGATCGAGCGCTGGTTTCCCTGCCGCGCGACCGGACCGACCTCGATCTGCACGCGCTGGGTGTTGGCAAACTGGTCGAGCACCGCCGCGGTGACATGCTTGAAGTTGTCGCCGTCCTTGACCGCGTCGGCGTAAAAGGCTTGCTCGAAGCGCAGCGTGAGCACGCCGTCGGCCGGGCCGAGCACCAGCCCGTGTTCGAGAAACGAGGCCAGCGCCGGGTGCTGGCTGCGCACCGCGGCGACCGTGCTCTGCCAGCGCGGGTCGATGCCGGACAACAGCGTTGGCGCGGCGGGCGCCGCCAGTTCCTCGTCGGCAACCTCGCTGCTGCGGTCGACGGCGCGCGTGGTCGCCGGTGACTGCGCTGGCGCTGGGGCCGCGGTCGGGCGCGCCATCGGTGCGGCGTTGCGGCGACTGCGATCGTCGCCACCGCTGCCCGCAGCGCGGCCGCGATTGCCGCTGTCGAAACCACCGGTCGGAGCCGGCCCGCTGCCACCGGCGAGCCGCTCGACCAGCGCGCTCAGCTCGGCCAGCGAGCGGTAGGGCGGCATCGCCGCCATGCGCGCGACCAGCACATCGAGCACCAGCCGCGGGCTCTCGGCGCGGGCCAGCACGTCGACGTGCTCGGTCGCCATCGCAAACAGCCGCTGCAAGTCGGCAGCGTCGACGCGCTGGCTGCGCTCGACCACGCCGGCCACTTCACGTTCGGGCAGATCGATCAGCGCGGTCGGTTGCTTGACCACCTGCGCGACGACCAGGTTCCTGAACTCCTCGCCCAGCTCGCCCAGCAGCTGGCGCAGGTCGAAGCCGGCCTCGAAGGCGCGGCCGACCGCCTCGAGTGCGGCGTTGGGGTCGCGGCCGAGCACGGCGTCGATGATCTCGACCACGACCTTGCGATCGATCACGCCGAGCGCCTCGATCGCGACCTGGGCGGTGATGGCGCCGTCGGTGAAGGCGATCGCCTGGTCGAGCAGCGACAGCGCATCGCGCATGCTGCCCTGCGCCGCACGCGCGATCAGGTGGCGCGCGTCCTCGTCGATCTCGATCTGCTCGGCCTTGGCGATGGCGCGCAGCTGGTCAGTTATGTCGCCCGGACCGATGCGCTTGAAGTCGTAGCGCTGGCAGCGCGACAGGATGGTGATCGGTATCTTGTGCGGTTCGGTGGTGGCGAAGATGAACTTGACGTGCGCCGGCGGCTCCTCGAGGGTCTTGAGCAACGCGTTGAACGCCTCGACCGTCAGCATGTGCACTTCGTCGATGATGACGATCTTGAAGCGCGCGGCCTGCGGCAGGTAGCGCACGCTGTCGCGCAGCTCGCGCACCTGGTCGATGCCGCGGTTGCTGGCGCCGTCGATCTCGAGTACGTCGATGGCGCGCCCCTCGGCCACGTCGAGACAGGCCTGGCAGGTGCCGCACGGTTCGGTGGCCGGGCCCTTGCTGCACTGCAGCGCCTTGGCCAGCAGCCGCGCCGCCGTGGTCTTGCCAACGCCGCGCGCACCGGTGAACAGAAAGGCGTGTGCGATGCGTCCCTTGCCAAGCGCGTTCTGCAGCGTGTGCACGACGTGGTTCTGTCCGACCACGTCGGCAAAGCGCTGCGGCCGCCACTTGCGCGCCAGCACCAGGTAGCTCATCGCCCGATCTCCTCGCTTTTGCGCTGCCCCGAACGGTCGCGCCAGCCGACCGCGGTTGCAGGTTTTTGGCAACACTTTTTCTGGCACTGCGGCCTGCGAACAGCAGGCGCGGCGCGGCGCTCAAGATTGCCTCGTTGTTTTTCCAAAGAATTTTCGCGTCGCGATTCAGGTATACCCATTGCACAACAGATTAAGTGTACGCGCGGCGTGCTGGCTGGAGGTGGTCGATGTTGTCTCGTCTCACGGTCACTGTGATGTTGGCGGGCTTTTGGGTCGCATCGGTCGCCGTGCTGATTGTGATCTCCTGATCTTTCCCCATTCAGTTTCAAATCTCCATCGATCGGCGCTATGATGGCCAGCGATCGCGCGGTCGTCTTTGTAGCGACAGCCGCGGCGATCGGCCGATAACGGTTATTGTGTAGGTGTGACGTCCACGGCGCCCCGTGATGGGCGCGAAAGGAGTGCGGCATGATCGGAGGACTTGGCGGAGGCGGCGGAGGAGGCATTGACAGGCTGCTAGGCGGTTCTGAGGGCATGAAGCTCAATCGAATGCTCGACGCGCTAGGCCTGCCAGATGAACTGGGCGACATGCTCGGCGCGCAGATCGACGCGTCACGCGGCGACTTTGCAGGCTATGCCCGCAACATGCAGGACCTGACCAGCGGCATGAAGTCCGGCGACATGGATAAGATGTTCGGCCGCGGTCTGCCGCCATCGCACTTCTGTCCTCGTCCCCACGAGATGATGGACAAGATGCGCGACCTGTTCGGCGGCGGATTCCACAAGTCCGGTGACATCACCCGCGAGAAGCTGGGCGGCAAGGGACCGATGGGCAAGATGATCGGCAAGGCGCTCGAAGCGGCCTGCATGACCGATCCCAACTTCAAGGCCCAGATGGAGCAGATGCTGGGCGGCCGCATCATCAACGACGGTCGCGCTGACGGCAAGGTGACGGTCGATCGCAGTCACCCGAAGTGGAACGGCCAGCCAATGGGCGGCGACATCGCCAACAACCCGATGCTGTCGGGTATCTTCGGCGCGCTGTCGCGGATCGAGAACCTGATCAAGGACGTCCAGGGACAGCAGGGCGCGGGCAACGCGGCCGGCGGCAGTGACGGCGCGCAGAAGTCGGGTGGCAGCGGTGGCACCGACAGCGCCGGTGGAGCGAGCGGCAGCGGTGGCGCCGGCGGCGTTGACCAAAACGACCCCGAGACGCAGGAGCTGGCCAAGGGCATGGGCATCGACATGGCCAACATGTCCTTCGAGGACATCATCTTCTTGATGATGATGAAGTACGCCCGCAAGAAGGAAAAAGAGATCATCAACAAGATGAACGAGCTTTCCGGCAGCGGCAAAGGCGAAGGGGCCGAAGGTGGTGACAAGGCCGGCGGTGGCGAGGACGGCGGACGCCGCGGCTACGGCGGCGGCATGCTCGGCGGCATCGGCCAGATGGCCGGTGGCGTGCTCGGCGGCATGGTCGGCGGCCCGATCGGCAGTGCGATTGGCGGCCAGCTCGGTGGCGCGCTCGGTGGCGCGATCGGCGGCGGCGGCGGCGGCGGCGAAGGCGGCGGCGGTGCTGGTGGCGCTGGTGGCGCCGAGGGCGGCGGCAAGGCGGGTCCGTTTGGCGATTCGAGCAAGACCTCGGACACGCTGAAGCAGATGCAGATGCAAAAGCTGATGGAAGATCTCAAGAAGATGTACGAGATGCTCAGCAACGTCATGAAGTCGATGAGCGACATGCAGATGGCGGCGGTGCGCAACCTCCGCTAGTCGGCATCGGACCGGCACTGACGAGGGCGGCGGAGCGATCCGCCGCCCTTTTTTGTGCTCAATCGAGCAGATTGACCAGCTCGGTCAGCGACGTCACCACCTGGTAGCGCGGGTCTTTGCCGAGCTCGGCGCGCTGGCGCGCGGCGCGCTCAATATCGCGCACCAGATAAGCGGCCTGAAGGCCGGCAGCCAGGGCGCCGTGCACGTCCTCGACCAGGTTGTCGCCCACGTGCAGGACCTGGTCCGGTGCGATCGCCAGCCGCGCGCAGGCGCGGCCGAACAGCTCGGCGCTCGGCTTTTCAAAACCCTCGTCGGCCGAGATGAGCACGGCGTCGAAGTAGCGCGCGATGTCCAGCTGGTCGAGGATGCGGTTGAGCCGGTAGTCCCAGTTAGAGACCACAGCCAGTCGCACGTTGCGTTGTTGCAACCGCTGCAGGCTTGGCACAGCGTCGTCGAACAGCTGCCAGGCCGAGGTGGCGGCAAAGCCGTCGAACAGCTCGCCGAACATCTGTTCGAAGTCGTCGATGCGGTCGCGCCACGGCTCGAAGATGGCAGCCACGAAACTGCGCCAGAAGTCGCGCGTGCCCGCCGGTGTCGTCGTGAACAATTCGCGTTCGCGCCGCGCCCGAAACTGGTGCCAGAGCGGCTCGTAGACCTGCTTGATCTGCGCCGGGGTGACGGCGAGCCCATGGCGCCGACCAGCCTCGGCGTAACGGACGTCCACCGCAGGAACCGCGTGGAGCAGCGTGTTACCGGCATCGATGAATACGGCGCGTGGCGTTTTTGGCATGCGGAGTCTCGTCCCGGATTGGCGCATCTTGCCCGAACATTTGGTTGCTAGATCTCGAAATTTTTTTTAGCGCCAGGTGATCCAATTTGGTGCAGGCTCTGTTTGCAAACTGACAGGCTCACTCCAGACGTCAGGCGGCGTGATTTCGAGCCGGATGTTTCAACCTAATACCTTGAAATAATTAGATTTAATAATGTCTCCAGAGTTGAGCAGGCCGTTTCGAGCGGGCTGGTTGGACCATTTTGGTGCAGTCAGGAGCCAGATTTTTCGGAGTGCACTACAAAAAACGTGCTTCTCTCTCTCAATGGAAAAAAGCAACGCGCCGGCAAACGGTCCGATATAGGGTGTTGCAACTGGGCAGAGGCGTTAAAAAAGGCTGAACTGGGCCCCAAAGCTGGGGACGAAAGGAGCGCGCAATGTTTGGTCCCGTCGGAGGTGGTTCGCCGCTAGACCGGATTTTCAACGGTTCGCAGGGCATGCAGGTCAATCGAATGCTCGATGCCCTCGGGTTGCCTGATCAACTCGGGGATATGATCGGCGCCCAGATCGATGCAGCAAAGGGTGACTGGCAGGGCTATGCCCGCAACATGCAGGACCTGACGTCGGGCCTTGGCACCGACCAGATGGACAAGTTTTTCGGCCGTGGTCTGCCTGGCTCGCAGTTCGTGGGGCGTCCATTCGACCAGATCGCCAAGAGCAAGCAGCTTTGGGGACAGACCTTCCACACGCCATTCGGTGACGTCGAGACCACCCGCGAGAAGCTGGGCGGCAAGGGTCTGTTCGGCGGGATCAGGGGCCGTGCGCTCGAAGCGGCAGCAATGGCCAATCCGGCGTTCAAGGCCGCACTCGAGGCCAAGCTCGGTGGCCGTATCATTCTCGACGGCCGCGCTGACGGCAAGGTCACGGTCGAGCGGTTCAAGCCGCACTTCCGGAATCTGCCGTTCAACAACCAGATCGCCAACAACCCGATGCTGTCCGGCATCTACGGCGGCTTGTCGCGCCTTGAGCAACAGCTCAAGGATATGATCGAGAAGATGACCGGTGGCGCGCAGAAGTCTGGCGGCGCTAACCAGGCCGGCGGCGCTGACCAGGCCGGCGGCGCGGGTGGCGCCAACGGTGCCGACTTTAGCAGCCCCGAGGACAAGGAGCTCGCCCAAGGTATGGGCATCGACATGAACAACATGTCCTTCGAAGACCTGTTGTTCATGATGATGATGAAGTACGCCAAGAAGAAGGAGAAGGAGATCATCGGCAAGATGAACGAGCTGTCTCAGGGCCAAGGCCAGCAGACTGGCGCTGACGGCAAAGCCAAGCCATACGGCGACGCCGAGAAGACCTCGGACACCCTGAAGCAGATGCAGATGCAGAAGTTGATGGAAGACCTGAAGAAGATGTACGAGATGCTCAGCAACGTCATGAAGTCGATGAACGACATGCAGATGGCGGCGGTGCGTAACCTCCGTTAGTCCAGACTCCGACCTGGCATTGGGGGCAGCGAACTCTTGCTGCCCCCTTTTTTTTGCCCCGCAGCAGCCCGCAGTGCGCGACTTGACGGTCGCGTTCAACGCAGCCACGATGCGCGCGATCAACATGGCAGCGCGGCCGCTGCAGGAGTCATTCATGAAATCCCATCGTTGCTGGTCTCTGCTGACAATCACCGCCGCCGCTGCTGGCGCATTGCTGCTGGGCTGCGAACCGACCGGTCCGACCGAGGTCGACTCGAGCACACCGCGCCACGATGCGAGCACGGGCCACGACACCGGCACCCACACCGATGCCAGCGTGCACCCGGACACGGCCGGTCACGACGTGGTGCGCACCGACACTGCGGGTCGAGATACCCGCACTGGCGCTGACAGCAACGTCGTCCACAATGACTCCGCCGGCACTGACGGCTCGGTCACCGCCGTCGACAAGACCATCCAGGAGATCCAGGGTGGCAGCGTCACAGTCGATTCGTGCGTGCGCGTGCAGGCGGTGGTGATGTCGGTTGTCTTTGCCGATCGCGACGACGAATACTCGCCGCCCGACGCAGGCTCTACACCGCACCAGTCGTTCTACATCTCGGTCAAGGGCCTGAGCACCACCGCGCCCAACACCGGCATCGAGGTGGTCGCCACCAACGTCACCGCGCCGAGCGTGGTGCCGGGCGACGATGTGACCGTGGTCGGCAAGTACGGCGAGCACTATGAGTTCTCGACGCTCCGTCTGACCGCCGAATGCGGTCAGGTGACCAAGAACGCGAGTGGCTTGACCCTGCCCACGGCCGCGACGGTCACCATGGCCGACCTCGGCCAGACCGGTGGCGGCAGCGGCTGCCCCAACCCCACCCCGGCCTGGACCGAGAACGCGGCGGCCGAGACCTGGGAGGGCGTGCTGGTCAAGATCGTGGCCGGCACCGTCGATGTTGGCATGGACAACTACGGCACGTTCGGGGTCAGCGACGGCACCTACAAGCTGCAGGTGTCGGATATGCTGATCAGCAACTCGACTCTCACCGCCCAGGTCAACCAGACGGTGCAGTCGATCACCGGCTTCGAGCACTTCAGCTGGTGCCGCCGCAAGCTGCGGCCCAAGGCTGACGCCGACGTCACGCTGCAGGCCGTACCGATCAACTGCGGCAACGCGGCCCGCGCCGATCACCTGGTCGTCAGCGAGGTCAAGACCCAGCCGACCGGCGCCGAGTTCGTCGAGATCTTCAACCCGACCAACGGCGCGATCGCGCTCGACAACTACTACTTGTACAATGCGACCTATCCGGGCGGCACCAACGACGCCGGCGTCGTGCCTGCCTGCTACTACCACCTGATCACGACTGGCGCTCAGTGCGGCACGGCGTTTGGCGACTTCAGCCTGCGCTTCCCGGCCGGCTCCAGCATCGCCGCCGGCGCCTACCAGGTGATCGCAATGACCGGCAGCGTCAGCTACTGCACGGCGCTCTATCCGAACACCACTTGCGTCAAGCCCAACTACGAGATCCCGCTCGGCAGCAATGGCGACGTTGCGGTCGGCGACATGGCCGGCCAGTGGGACACCTTGGCGACCAGCTTCCTGTCGAACGCAAGCGAGGACCTGGTGCTGTTTAGCTGGGACGGCTCGGCAGCCACGGTCAAGGACGTCGACTACTTCGTGTGGGGCACCGACGAGCGCTGGCGCACCAGCAAGACCGGCGTCGGCACATATCTCGCCGACACGGCCGTCGCGAGCCAGACTCCGATGGCCAGCGTGACCACGGCGGCCGATTCGTACCAGCGCGTTTGCTACAACGAAGGCACCGAGACCAAGAGCGGCGGCAACGGCCTCACCGGCCACAACGAGACAAGCGAGAACCTGGCGGGGACCTTCATCATCGCCACTCCGACACCGGGCGTGGTTGCAGTCGGTGCCCAGTGATCGCTGACCGCGTTTGATCGGCACGGGGGATGACCGGTTCGCCAGCGCACTCCTTTGACGAGCGCGCGCTGGTCGCCCTGGCCAATCAGGGCGATGCGGCCGCCTTCGAGGAGATCTACCGCCGCCACCGCGACTGGGTGGTCGGGCTGGCCTGGCGCTTTGTCGGCAACCGCGACGACGCGCTCGATGTGCTGCAAGAGACCTTTGTCGACCTGTTCGATCGGTTTCCCGGCTTCGTGCTGACCAGCTCGCTGCGCGGCTACCTCTATCCGGTGGTCAAGCACCGCTGCATCTCGCTGCTGCGCAAGCGGCGGCGGGTGGTGCCGATCGACGCCGCGCGCGGGTCAGAAGCCAGAGAACCGGCCTGGCAGCCCGACCCACCGGGTGAGTTTGCCAAGATCATCGAAGTGCTGCCGGCCGAGCAGCGCGAGGTGGTGCGGCTGCGCTTTGCGCTCGATCTCAAGCTGGACGAGATCGCGCAGGCGCTGGCCGTGCCGCTGGGCACCGTCAAGTCGCGGCTGCACAACGCACTCAAGGCGCTGTTGAAGACCACCTGAACCTTTTGCCGGCCTGGCGCGCTTACGAGGGGACATGAGCTACCATCCAACCGAACTCGACCTGGAACTGCTGCGCGCCGGCGAGGCCAGCGCCGCGATCGCGCAGCACGTTGCCGGTTGCGCCGAGTGCCAGGGCCAGCTGGCCCGGATCGGGCAGTGCGCGACCGCGCTGGCCGCGCCGATCGCGGCGATCGAGGTGCCGGCTGGCCGCGAACAGGCGATTTTGTCGCTGGCGCAGCAGCGGGCAGCCGTGGTGGCCGCGCAGATCGAGCGGCGCCGGCGGCCGCGCTGGTTGCGACCGCTGTACATCGCAGCGCCGCTGGCGGCGGCAGCATCGATCATGGTGTTCGTCACCACGGTGCGCAGTCCGCAACTGTCCCAGCCTGCAGCGTCGGCTCCAGCCGCGGCAGCTGCCGACCTCAACAGCGACGGAAAAATCGACATCGTCGACGCGCTGCTGCTGGCGCGCGATCTCAAGCGGCAATCCGCCCAGCAGCCTCAATGGGACCTAAACGGTGACGGACGCGTCGACCAGGCCGACATCGATCGCATCGCCCAGGCCGCGGTGTCGCTGAGCCGGAGGCAACCATGAGGCGTGGGTCGATTTTGGCGCGCGCGGCGCTGATCGCATACGCGCTTGCGCTGGCCGCGATCGCGGTGGCCGAGGAGGCCGCGCGGTTCCAGCCGATCGACATCGTGGTCGACGTCGGCGCCGGCGCGCTCGCAGCCTACCAGATCGAACTGGTGGTGACGTCGGGCGACGCCAGCATCGTCGGCGTCGAGGGCGGCGAACCAGCAGCGTTCAAGGCTGCGCCCTACTACGACCCGAAGGCCCTGGCCGGCGGTCGCATCATCATCGCCGCCTACAGCATCGATGATCAGTTGCCGAGCGGTCGGGTGCGGGTCGCCACGCTGCACATGCGCGAGGTCGGCGCCGCGCCCGGATACGAGGTCAAGCTGCTGGCGGCGGCCGACAGCGACGGCCAGCCCTTGTCGGTCACGGTCGAAGTGCAACCACGTCCGGTCGGAGGTGCGCGATGAGATACTGGCTGATCGGCGCGCTGGCAACGGTCACGATCGCGGGCGCCTGCGCGATGGCCACCATGCACGAGGCCGCGCCGCAGAAGGCCGCCGAGCCAGCGCCCGGCGCCGCCACGCCGAATGCGAGCGCGACCGAGTCGCAGCCGCCGCCGGAAGCTGCCGGCCAGGAGGCTTACAGCGACGAGGTGGTCGGCACGGTCGAGGCGCCCCGCAGCGCCGCACGCCCGGGCAAGGTCGACCCGATCCTGTTCCCCGACGGCAATGTTCCCAGCACGCCACCGCCGGACGAGAAGTCGCGCGGGGCCGAGACCAGCACAGACACGCCGGTACTCGACAAGAAGACGACCATCGAGTTCAGCGACGACACGATCGAGGGTGAGCTGGCCACGCCCGATGGCGAGTTCGTCGAGGCGCGCAAGAAGACCGACCACGGCTCGCTGGTCAAGGTGCCCGACGGCTTTGGCCAGGACCGGAAGGACTGGCAGAAGGGCACGCCAGCGGGCGATGCGAGCGGCAAGCTGAAGAAGGCACCGCGCGCTGCACCGACCAAGCCGACGACGACGCCCAAACCGCCGCCGAAGACGCATGGTGGCAAGAGCCGCCGCACGCTGTCTTACGACGACGTCGAGCTGCGCAAGCAGGTGTCGAGCGCGGTCAAGCCGGTCGACGAGCTGTGGGTGGTGTCGCGCAAGCAGGCGCCGCGGGCGCGTCCTGCCGCAGCGCGACCGGACACCGGCGGCATCGAGGCGCGGCTGCCGAGCAGCGAGCAGCGGGTGCCGCTACCGCTCAAGCACACCGAGGTGAGCGCGCAGATCGCCGGCTTCGTGGCGTCGGTGCGGGTCAAGCAGCAGTACCAGAACCCGTACGCCGAGAAGATCGAGGCGGTCTACGTGTTCCCGCTGCCCGAGGACGCGGCGGTCAGCGACTTCGTGATGACCATCGGCGACCGCACCATCCGTGGCATCGTGCGCGAGCGGCAGGAGGCCGAGCGCATCTACGCCGAGGCCAAGCAGCAGGGCTACGTGGCGTCGCTGATGACCGAGGAGCGGCCCAACGTCTTCACCCAGCAGGTGGCCAACATCGAGCCCGGCAAGTCGATCGACGTCGACCTGGTCTACTACAATGCGCTGCCGCTCGAGGACGGTTGGTACGTGTTCAGCTTCCCGCTGGTGGTCGGGCCGCGCTTCAATCCACCAGGGAAAGCCGACGGCGTGGGCGCGGTTGCCCGCGGCGAGCGCGGCGCGAGCGGGCAGGGCACCGAGGTGCAGTACCTGGCGCCCAGCGAGCGCAGTGGCCACGACATCGGCATCAGCGTGGACCTCGACGCTGGCATGCCGATAATGGAGCTGCAGAGCTCGACCCACAAGATCGAGACCCAGGAGCTTTCGGCGACGCATCGCGCGATCAAGCTGGCCGCGGCCGATACCATCCCCAACAAGGACTTCGTGCTGCGCTACCGGGTGGCAAGCGACGCCGTCGGATCGGCCTTTCTCACCCACCGCGACGACGGCGGCAGCTACTTCATGCTGCTGCTGACGCCGCCGGCCGAGTTGAAGAAGATCGAGCGTTCGCCGCGCGAGATGGTGTTCGTGCTTGACTGCTCGGGCAGCATGAGCGGCGAGCCGCTGCGCCAGGCCAAGGCCGCGGTGCGGCGCGTGCTCGAGCTGATGGAGCCCGACGACAGTTTCCAGATCATCAACTTCTCGACCAGCGCATCGCAGCTGGGCAAGCAGCCGCTGGTCGCCACTCGCAAGAACATCGAGCGCGGACTGCGCTACCTGGCGTCGCTCGACGCCGAGGGCGGCACCATGATGACCGAGGGCATCCATGCTGCGCTCGGCTTTGCCCATGAGCCGGGCAAGGTGCGCATCGTCTCGTTCATGACCGATGGCTTCATCGGCAATGAGACCGACATCCTGCGCCTGGTCCACAGCGAGATCGGCGCTGCCCGGCTGTTCAGCTTTGGGGTGGGAAGCTCGCCCAACCGCTATCTGCTCGACGCCATGGCGCGCATGGGCAATGGCGCGGTCGCCTACATCGAGCCCAGCGACGCCCAGGCGGCCGAGGCGGTCGATGCCTTTTTCGAGCGCATCGCCTATCCGGCGCTCTCCGACATCGAGGTCGAGTGGGGCGGGCTGCAAACCGTCGACGTCTACCCGGCGCGCATCCCGGACCTGCACGTCGGGCGGCCGGTGTTTGTCAGCGGCCGCTTCACCGGCCAGGCCAGCAGCATCCGGGTCAGCGGCTATGCCGGCGGCAAGCGGGTCGAGTTCGCGGTGCCGGTCATCGTTGATCCGACCGCGGCCCGCCCGCCGCTCAAGCAGATCTGGGCGCGCATGAAGATCGCCGATCTGGCACAGCGCGCCACCTGGGACGACGACCTGCGCGGGCTGGCCGATCTGATCAAGCAGAGCGCGATCGAGCACGGATTGCTGTCGCGCTTCACCGCCTTCATAGCGGTCGATTCGTCGCGGGTCACCGCCGGCGATCACGGCGTCAGTGTGACCCAGCCGGTGCCGGTACCGGACGGCGTTCGCTACGAGAACACTGTCGGACGCGAAAAGAAGTAAGAGAGAAGAAAAAAAGGGAAGTGTGTCAACCAGCGGACCTCGCGGTCCGGACAGGAGAGATGCATGCGTCGCACTGTCATTGCCCTGGGTGTGATCTCGAGTGTTGCGGTCGCAACGGCGTGGATCGCCTGCAGCGCGGTCGGCATGTACGCGCCGTCGATGGCGTCCGAGCGCGCTGGTGCGCGCGGTACCGAGCTGGGAGTGGCGCCGCTCGACTTCGATGAATTGTGGGTGATCTCGCGCGGAGACCAGCCGGCGGCCACGACACCGCGCGACGACACACCGGCAGCGCCCGAGCTGCGCGCCGAGGTGCCTGGCCAGAGCGGACAGGTCGCGCTGCCGTTGCAGCACACGGCTGTGCGCGCGCGCATCGATGCCTACCTGGCGACCGTGCAGGTCGAGCAGCTTTACTTCAATCCGTACGCCGAGAAGATCGAGGTGGTCTACGTCTTCCCGCTGCCCGAGGACGCGGCGGTCAGCGAGTTCGTGATGAAGATCGGCGACCGCACCATCCGCGGCCTGGTGCGCGAGCGGGCCGAGGCCGAGCGCATCTACGCCGAGGCGCGGCAGCAGGGCTTTGTCGCGTCGCTGCTGACCGAGGAGCGGCCCAACGTCTTCACCCAGAAGGTGGCCAACATCGAGCCTGGTCGCGACATCGCGATCGCGCTGACCTACTACAACCCGCTGCCCTATCGCGACGACGGCTACGTCTTCTCGTTCCCGACCGTGGTCGGCCCGCGCTTCAATCCGGCCGGTCAGAGCAACGGCATCGGCGCGGTGGCGCGCGCCGCGCTCGGCACCTCGGGCCAGTCGACCGAGGTGAGCTATCTGGCGCCGGGTGAGGACAGCGGTGCCCGCTTCTCGCTCGAGGTCGAGCTCGACGCCGGCGTCGCCATCGAGTCGATCGACAGCCCGACTCACGCCATCGCGGTCAAGGCGCTGGACGAGCAGCGCCGCCACGTCGCGCTGGCCGACGGCGTGGCGATCCCGGATCGCGATTTCGTGCTGCGCTACCGCGTCGCCGGCGGCACCATCAGGAGCGCTTTTCTCGACCACCGCGACGAGCGCGGCGGTTTCTTCACCATGGTGCTGATGCCGCCCAAGTCCGACGTCGCCATCGGCCGCTCGCCGGTCGAGCACGTGTTCGTGTTGGACTGCTCGGGCAGCATGTCGGGCACGCCGATCGAAAAGTCCAAGGCCGCGGTGCGCCGCGTGCTGGCCAAGCTGGAGCCGCCCGACACTTTTCAGATCATCAACTTCTCGATGAGCGCGTCGGCGCTGGGGCCGAAGCCGGTGGTGGCCGACCGCGGCAACGTCGAGCGCGGATTGCACTACCTCGACGGGCTGAATGGCGAGGGCGGCACCATGATGATCGAGGGCATCAAGGCGGCGCTCGACTTCCCGCACCAGGAGGGTCACGTGCGGCTGGTCAGCTTTCTGACCGACGGCTACATCGGCAACGAGGCCGAGATCCTGGCCGCGATCCACCAGAAGCTCGGCCGCTCGCGCATCTTCAGCTTTGGCGTGGGCAGCTCGGTCAACCGCTACCTGCTGGAGCAGATGGCCAAGGTCGGGCAGGGCGCGGTGGCCTACGTCGGGCTGGGCGACGCCCGTGATGACGAGCGCGCGGTCGACGCCTTCTTCGATCGCATTGCGCGGCCAGCGCTCTCCGACGTCAGCATCGACTGGCAGGGGATGCGCGTGACCGAGGTCTATCCGTCGCGCACGCCCGACCTGTGGGCTGGCCGGCCGGTGGTGATCAGCGGCCGCTATGACCCTGGGAAATCCCTGACGAGGGACGACCCTGGGAAGTCCCTGACGGGGGATGACGGCGCGATCGGCGAGCGCATCCGGGTGCGCGGTCGCATGGCGGGGCAGGCGCTGGTGCTCGACGTGCCGCTGGCGCGCGACGCCAAGCCCGCGCGGCCGGCGATCGCCCAGGTCTGGGCGCGCATGAAGATCGCCGACCTGTCCGAGCGCTCGCTGTGGGAGGGCGACGGTGCGGCGCTGGTCGAGCAGATCAAGAAAACGGCGCTCGACTTTGGCCTGCTGTCGCAGTTCACGGCGTTTGTCGCGGTCGACGACAGCCGGGTGACCGCAGGCGACCACGGCACCACCGTGGCGCAGCCAGTGCCGGTGCCGGCCGGCGTGCGTTACGACACGACGGTCGCTGACCCGAGCAACTGAGCCATCCGCTCGGACAGGAAATCCAGAAAAGCTTTCACGGTGGCAGCCAGGTGGCGCTGCGACGGGTAGAGCGCGTAGAACGTGGCACTGTCGCCCATGGCGTCGTCGAGCACGCTGCGCAGCCGGCCGGCGCGCAGGTCGTCGGCGCAGCGGTACTCGGGCAAGCGGGCGATGCCGCGGCCGGCGCTGGCAGCGGCGTGGGCAATGCTGTCGTCATTGACCAGCAGCGGGCCGCTGACGGTGACGCCGAGCGGACCGCTGCCGCTCTTGAGCCGCCACACCGCGGGTCCCCGCTCGCTGGCGCTGACCAGGCAATCGTGTTGCTCGAGGTCGAGCGGGCTCTGCGGAGTGCCGCGGCGCTCGAGATAGGCGGGGCTGGCGCACAGCAGGCGGCGCGACGTGCCCAGCTTGCGCGCGATCAGGCTCGACTCGCTGAGTGGCCCAAAGCGCAGCACCAAATCGAAGCCGCCGTCGATCGGATCGACCGCGGCATCGGTCAGTGTCAGCGCGACGCGGATGCCCGGCTGCCGCGTCAGGTAGTCCGCGATCAATCCGCCGAACAGCGCGCTGCCGATCGCGGACGGCGCTGCCAGCCGAACCGTGCCCGCCGGGCTGCTCTGCATGGCCGCAACCGCCCGCTCGGCCGCATTGACCTCGTCGACGATGTGGGCGCAGTGCTGGTAGTAGGCGGCGCCGATCTCGGTCAGCTGCAGCGCGCGCGTGGTGCGCTGGATCAAGCGCGCGCCGAGCCGCTCCTCGAGCTGCGCGACCTTGCGGCTGACCGTCGACTTGGGCAGACCCAGGGCGTTGGCGGCGCCGGTCACGCTGAGCGTCTTGGCCACGGTGGCAAAGATCAGGACCTCGTTGAAATCCATCGGTTCGCCCATCGTTCCCTCGGTGCAACGGTCTTTCCAATATAGCGAACCGCCGCTGCGACTCCAGCGGGTTATCTACCAGGTGCAATAACAACCAAGAGGGATCGACCATGAACACCACGATGCCGAAATGGAAGCAGCGCACGATTCTCGGCCTCAGCCTGGTGCTGGGGCTGCTTTTTCTGTTTGGCGGGGTGACCAAGATCATCGGCACACAGATGCACGTCGACGATTTCACCCGCTGGCAGCTTCCGCAGTGGTTCCGCGTCGTGACCGGCCTGTTCGAGACGAGCGCCGCGCTGCTCTTGATCGTGTCGGCGCGAACCCGGTTTTATGGCGCGGCGCTGTTGGCCGCCACCATGACCGGTGCACTGATCACCCACCTGCGCGTGCACGAGTACGGTGTGCTGCCGGCCCCCATGGTGTTTCTTGCACTGGCCGCGCTGGTGGCCTGGATCATGCGTCCCGAATTCGTGAGAAGTCGGTTGACGCTGCACCGCCATCAGCCGCACGCCGTCTGATCGTGCCCGGGTCGACGCACGGCGTGAACTGACGGCATTCATTGGAGAGCGGTCATGGCGAACGTGATGGTGCTCGGTATCGGTGGTTCGCTCAAGGCCAACTCGGCCAGCCTTGCTGCGCTCAAGCACGCGTTGGCCGGAGCGGCAGACGTTGGAGCCCGGACCGAACTGATCGATGTCGCCACCATTGCGTTGCCTATGTTCTCGCCCGACCGCGAGCCAGACACCGCAGTTCGCCAGTTGCTGGAGCAGGCGCGGGCGGCCCACGGTCTGATCTGGAGCAGCCCGCTCTATCACGGCACCATCAGTGGCTCGTTCAAGAACGCGCTCGACTGGCTCGAGTTGCTGGCGGACGACGACCCGCCGTACCTGGCGGACAAGGTGGTCGGGTTGATCAGCACGGCGGGCGGCACTCAGGCGTTGCAGGCGATCAACACGATGGAGTTCGCGGTGCACGCGCTGCGCGCCTGGTCTGCGCCGCAGGTGGTGGCGGTGCAGCAGGCGTGGCGCGCCATCGATGCGCAGGGCCGGGTGCGGGACCCGGGGCTGGCGTCGCAACTCGAGAAGCTCGGACGCCAGGTGGCCGAGGCCGCCGAGCGCTTTGCCGCCTGTCACGCCGAGCCACGTGCCACGGTCACGTTCGCCGCCTGAACCCTCCTGACCCAGGTCGGCTCTCACTCGGTGACAGGAAAACGGACACCGGGACCGCGCGGCGGCAACCGGCGAGTGGAGACGGTCATGTTGGAAAGAATCTTCCCGCGCAACGAGCATCTGATCGATCGGGCACTGCGAGTGGCGCTGGGCCTGGCGCTGCTTGGCCTGGTCTTCGCTGGACCGCACACGTACTGGGGCCTGATCGGCCTGGTACCGCTGCTGACCGGCCTGATCGGCAGCTGCCCGATTTATGCCTTGCTCGGGGTCAACACCGGTACACCGGCCGACAGCGAGGCCAAGCGCGCGACCACCTGACCCCGCGCGGGCGCACGGCGGTCTCGCGCGTGTAGCAGTCCATCGTCTTTTAATCGAACGGGCGCTATCATCGCCTGGTGGCGCGCCTGCTCGCTCTGGTTGCAGTACTCCTGGTCACCGGTTGCCCGGTCGCGCTCCCGGGCGCCGAATCGATCCGCCACGCTTGCGCGAGCGATCGTGAATGCGGCGCCGGGAAATGCGTCGGCAGAAAGTGCATGCCGACGGAGACTGACGCCGGAACTGGTCTCGCCGATGCGCGCAGCGACGCGACCACAGGCGACGCGGGGCTCGCTGATCGCGCGGCAGTGCCCGACGCGATGGGCACCGATCACAGCGTTCTCGATCATAGCAGCAGCGACCGGTCAGCAAGCGACGGCGGGTTGCGGGACGCACTGGACCTTGACCTGGCAGTCGGTGCCGATGCGGCAGTTGGCACCGATGCTGCCGTCGACGACAGTGCGGTTTCCGATCGCCCGGACCTCGATGGCACGGCAGAGGACACTTCGTCGCGACCCGACCGGTCGTTCGTCGATCGCCAGCGGCCGGATGCCGCGCCCACCAATTTCTACGGGGTGCAGTGGAACCCGCCACAGATCATGACGACCACGGTCGATGCCGAACGCTGCGAGACCGATCCGGTCGTGACGTCCGACCTGCGCTGGCTCTACCTGACCCGACCAGCCGCGGCTGCGACCGACTGCTATCTGGATCGCCGTTTTCATCTCTTTCACTGGAACAACGGCGTGCCGATCGAGGTGGCGACCCTGCCCAAGTTCGAGAGCGGCATCGACGAGAACAACCCGCACCCGGTCGACGGGGTCTACGCCGGGCATCCCGGCTGGCAGCTGTTCATGCACACCGCCTATCTGGGTACCAGTGGATCGCAGCTGCGCGGCGTCTGGCTGCGCGGCGATCCACCGGCCATCGTCGATGGCGCACCCTGGCCACTGGCCAACGTCAATCCGGGTGGCAGCCCGGGGCTGACGGTGCCAGGCGATCGCATGGTATTCACGCGCGATGGCGATCTGTACGAGTCGACCGGTGCTCCGCCCAACAACTGGGGCAGCGCGGTCAAGCTCGACAGTGTGTCGAGCCCGAGCGTCGGCGACACCGACCCCGCGCTGTCGGCCGATGGCCGCGTGCTGGTGTTCGTGCGGCCAGTCGACGCGACCGAGGACTACGATCTGTGGGTGGCGCGCCGCAGCGATCCCGCGGGTGTCTTTGCGGCGCCTGAACTGCTGCCCAAGGCCGCTGGCGCGATCAACACCGACCAGGCCGAGATGGATGCGTTCATCACGGCGGCTGGCGATCTGCTGTACATGAGCAACCGCAGCGGTACGCGCCGCGCCTATCTCGCGCGCGGCTTTGTGCCCTGACCGACCTGACGCATCGAGGCGAATGATGTTGACCGACTTCGCGTTTTCGCATCTGGGTTGGCGCCGTTCGCCGGCGGTCTCGGACCGGCTACCGCCGCTGCTCGAGCGCTTTGGCATCCGCTCGCTCGATCAGCTGCGGCGCGACTACTTCGAGGTGGCGCGTCACACACTGAAGCGCGATCGCTACACCTTTGGCCTCAGCTCGTCGGGATTGCTGCGGCCCGAGCTGTCGCTGCCCGCCTATCTGGGCTTCATGCGCGACGACGGGCTGGCGCCGATCTACAACCTGTTCGATCGCCAGCGCGGGGCGCAGCATTACGGGCAGCGCGTGACGCGCCGGTCGCAGCGCGATTTTCGCGGTGGTCGACTGTCCTATGACGAGCACAACGGCACCGACCTGGTCTGCCCGATCGGCACGCCGCTGTGCGCGGCGGCGCCGGGAACGGTCGTGTTGCACCGCGATCGTTTTTTGCGCGGCGGACTGACCGTCGCCGTCGATCATGGCCATGGCGTGATCACCCAGTACACGCACTGTTCGCGTGCCAGCGCCGCGGTTGGTCAACGGGTGGCGCGCGGCGAGGTGGTGGCGCTGTCGGGCGCCGCTGGCATCGACCTGGTCAACTTTGTGCCGCTGGTGCCGCCGCACATCCATTTCATGGTTTGGGTAGACGGCGTGCCGTGCGATCCATTTCTGGCGGCTGGCGAGCAGGCGCGACCGGGCATCTGGCGCGACGTCAACGATCCCCGCCCGTCGGGACCCTTGCAAGACGACGTGGCGCCGCCACTCAGCGACGTCGATCGCGATCGGCTGTGGCAGATCGCCGACACCTGCAGCGACGACCAGATCAATGTGGAGATCGATCGCTGCAAGTCCGACCTGCCGCAGCTGGCGGCGTTGATCGAGGACGCGACGTTCCACGACGAGTTTGCGTTTCCGGCCGAGCTGCGGCTGCAGAACTTGCGAGGTCCGCAGACCGCCGAGCGCTTGGCGCGTGCGGCGCGCATCAAGTTGACGCTGCCGCTGCCGGTCGAGCACTACACGGGGGTTCTGTTCGCCGACACCGCGCGGACGGCACCGCCCGGTCCGACGTGATACCCGCGTCGCGATCGCGTACTGGAGTGACGTCGGCGACTCTGTTGTTTATTGCTGTCGCCTGCGCGCCACCACAATCCGTAGCATCGGAAGTCGACGCGGGCACTGGCGCGTCGCTCGACGCTGCCATCGATGGCGCCAGCATCGATGCCGTTCGGGTTGACGCCGCGCCGCGAATCGACGCCGCAGCCGGCCGCGACGCGCATCAGTCCGACGCTGCACCAGTACGCGACGCGCACGCGGATCCACCGCCGCCATTCGTGCTGCGCGTGCTCGTCTACAACCTGCAGTGGGCGGGTGACTCGGATTACACGGCGCTGGCGCAGGAGCTGCGCACGCGCGCGGCCACTGGCCAGCAGCCGGACCTGGCGCTGTTGCAGGAGTGCTTTCTCAACGAGGGCACCGAGGCCGATCCGTACCCGACGTTTCGAACCGAGCTGGCCGACCTGTATCCCTACCAGTGGCACGGTCCGCTGGCCGGAACGCGGCAGCTGGGTTCAGGGCTGGTCATCCTGAGCCAGCGTCCGTTTGTCGACGAACAGTTCTACATCTACTCGACCGGACTGCCGCCCGACAGCCTGGCCAGCAAGGGGCTGGCCTGGGTCGAGCTCGACGTGTCGCCCGGCTGCCAGCACCTGGGCGTGCTCGATACCCACCTGCAGGCGGGCAAGCTGTCGGATTTTGGTGGGGTGGTCGATCCCGCGCAGACCCGGCTCGAGCAGACCAACGAGCTGATCGCGCAGCTCGACCAATTTCAGCGCGGCAATGGCTTGGCGCTGATCCTGGGCGGCGACTTCAACTACTTTCCGGTCGAGGGCGAGGCCACTGGCTTCAATGGCTACCGCATGCTCACGCAAGCCTGGAACGGCTGGCTCACCGACGTCGAGAACTGGTGCGCTGTGCAGCCAACCCGGTGCGCGGCCAGCGGCGAACCCCTGGTCACAGACCGCTCGGGCATGCTCAAACTGTTCGTCGGAAGCACGGCGCTCGTCGACGTGACCCCGACCGCACTGCACAAGCATCCGGCCACCGAGTATGGCGGGCTGGGTGATCATGCGAGCTTCGAGGTGGACTATCGCGTCACCTGCCGCTGAGTCCCGAAGTGATGTAACCTTTCAAAGGCCCGCTAGTTATAGCGACAATGGTGGCGGGGCAGGTCGAGGGGGCATGCGTGCAGTTCGAGCAATTCGGCCGCAGGATCGCCGCTGTGCTGGTTGCCGCCAGCCTGTGCGTGCTGCAATCGCCACTGTCGGCGGCCGCGGATCCGGCCGAGGAACGGGCGCGCGCCGAGTTCAAGCGAGGCAGCACCGCCTACGACCTTGGCCGCTTCGAGGAGGCGCGGCAGGCCTACGAGACTGCCTACGAGCTGAAGCCTCTGCCCGGCTTTCTCTACAACATCGGGCAGTGCTACCGGCAGCTCGGCAACTACGAGCGCGCGATTTTTTTCTACAAACGTTTTCTCAGCCTGGCGCCCGCGGCCCGGGAAGTCGCTGTCGCCAGGACGCTGATCCAGGAGTGCGAGAGCAAGCTGGCCGAGCAGCAGAAGCTCAAGCGCGAGCAGGCAGAGCAGTTGCGGCAACAGCAAGAGACGGAGCGCGCCCGCCTGGCGCTCGCCGCGGCGTCGCACCCGGCGTGGCAGCCGACCGCATCGAGCAACTCGCGTCCCGGCGCGGCCGACGAGACGATCGTCTACCGGCAATGGTGGTTCTGGACCGGTCTCGGCGTTGCGGCCGTTGCGGTCGCGGCCGCCGGCGGAACGACGGTCTATTTCCTGACGCGACCACAGCCGACTCCGACCACGCTCGGCACGCTGGACGTTCGCTAGGAGAGTGTCATGGGTTTGCCGCACGCGTGCCGCCACCTGGTGAAGGTCCCGCTGTTCTTCGCGCTGGCCCTCGGTGTCGCGGTCAGCGACTGCAGCTGCGGCGATGCCACGACCGCGTCGGGAACGGCGCTGCTCGTCGAGGTGACATTTGGCCCGCTCAACGTCGAGCAGCTTCGCTTCGTGCTCACCAGCGACGGGACTGGCCTGTGCGATCCCGATACTCGCCCGAGCAGCCCGGCTGGGGCGCTTGCCAGCGGGCAGACGCTGCGCGTTTTGCTGCCGGACTCGCTCGACCAGAAGCAGCTGGCGGTGCAGGTCGACGGCCTATTGGGCGGGCAGGTGGTCACCACCGGGTCGGGCGAGGTGCGCGTCAAGCGCGGTCACGAGGTCAAAGTCACCATCGAGTTGACCGACGCCGTTCATGCGGATGCCGGACCGATAGACGCCAACACGGCGTGCGGCTCCGGCCCGGCGTGCGGCGCCGGGCAGCGGTGCGTGGGCGGGGCATGCATCTGCGACGGTCAGTCGTGCCCGACGGGCTGCTGCTCGGGCAGCAGCTGCCTCGCGGGGTCGACCAACGATTTCTGCGGCACCGGGGGCCTCGCTTGCCAGCCCTGTAACGCGACCCAGCGCTGCTTCGGCGGCGTGTGCGGCTGTGACGTGGTGTCGTGCCCGGCCGGCTGCTGCTCCGGGCCGACCTGCTACGCACCCGCCCTGCAGAGTTGCGGCAACGGTGGTGCGGCCTGCGTCGCCTGCAACCCGGCTCTGGCCGATGCCTGCTCGCTGCTGGGTGCGTGCGAGTGCGGCGGCGGGCCAGCCTGTGCCAGCGGTCAGCGCTGCCTGAACGGCAGCTGCGTCTGCGACGCCACGTCGTGCTCCGGTGGCTGCTGCGCGGGCACGATCTGCAACGCGCCGTCGCTGAGCGCTTGCGGAGCCGGCGGCGGTGTGTGCGCGACGTGCGACGCGACCAAGGCCGAGTCCTGCTCGGGCGGTGCCTGCCGCTGCGGCAGCGCGCCGGCATGCGGAGCGGGCCGGCGTTGCGTGTCGGGCGACTGCATCTGCGACCAGACGTCGTGCCCGAGCGGCTGCTGCGACGGCGATGTCTGTGAGACGCGGGCGTTTGCCACGTGCGGGGCCGGTGGCGCGACCTGCGTCGTGTGCGATTCGATCCGCGCCGACAACTGCTCGGCCACCGGCGCCTGCCGTTGCGGTAGCGACCTGCCGTGCACGAACGGACAGCACTGTACGGGAGGGAGCTGCTTCTGCGACTCGATCTCGTGCGCCGGCTGTTGCTCGGGCGACGACTGCGTGTCGGGTAATGATCAGGGCGCTTGCGGCAGCGCCGGTCGGATCTGCGACGTCTGTCCCGGCGCCGACACCTGCACGGGTGGCGTGTGCAGCGGCTGCGCCGCGGCCTGCAGCAATGGCTGCTGCTCCGGGTCGACCTGCAACATCCGCGGGACCTCGACCTGCGGCGTCGGTGGCGCCGCCTGCATCGCCTGTGACGGGATGACGGCCGATGCCTGCTCGGCGAGCGGCACCTGCGCGTGCGGGAGCGGGCCGGCGTGCGGAGCTGGCCAGCGCTGCCTGGTCGGCTCCTGTGTCTGCGACGGGACGTCGTGTGCATCCGGCTGCTGTTCCGGGACGACGTGCACCGCTCCTTCGATCGCCGGCTGCGGGACGGGTGGGGCGACCTGCGTCGCGTGCAACGCGACCAGCGCGGACAGCTGCGGGTCCGGGAGTTGTCGCTGCGGGACCGAGGCGGCGTGCGGTCCCGGTCAGCGCTGCGTGTCCGGGGCGTGCGTATGTGACGGGACGTCGTGCGTTGCTGGCTGCTGTTCCGGGACGACCTGCAACACGCGGTCGCTGAGCACGTGCGGGGCAAGCGGTGCGACGTGCGCGGCGTGCGACGCGGCCAGGGCGGACAACTGCTCGTCGACGGGGGCCTGCCAGTGCGGGATGTCGGCGCCCTGCGGCGCCGGGCAGCGCTGTTCGGGTGGGACTTGCATCTGCGACTCGGTCTCGTGCGCAGGCTGCTGCTCGGAGACGACGTGCCTGGCCGGATCGAGCGACAGCGCGGCCTGTGGCAGCGGCGGCGCAGCGTGCCAGTCGTGCCTGCCCGGGACCTGCAACAGCGGGATCTGCACCGGGTGCACGCCGAGTAACTGCGCGTCGGGCTGCTGCTCCGGGGCGACCTGCAACGCACCGCCCACGGCGAGCTCGTGCGGTATCGCCGGGGCCGGATGCGTGGGCTGCGACCTGGCCAGGGCCGACAGTTGCCGGTCGAGCGGTGGGTGCGGTTGCGGGACCGGCGCAGCCTGCGGCGCGGGCCAGAGCTGTTCGGGCGGCTCGTGCGTCTGCGATGTCGCGTCGTGCCCGGCGGGCTGCTGCACCGGCGACGTGTGCGAGATGCGGTCGCTGACGACGTGCGGGACCGGCGGTGCCACCTGCGTGCGCTGCGATACGAGCAAGGCCGACAACTGCACGTCGTCGGGCTCGTGCGCGTGCGGGAACAACCCGGCGTGCGGCGCGGGCCAGAGCTGTTCGGGCGGCTCGTGCATCTGCGACGGGACCTCGTGCGGGACCGGGTGCTGCACCGGATCGACCTGCAACACTCGATCGCTTGGGACGTGCGGTACTGGCGGGGCGAGCTGTATCGCCTGCGACCCGATCAAGGCGGACAATTGCACGGCGAGCGGCACCTGCCAGTGCGGCGCCAGCTCCGCATGCGGCACGGGCCAGCGCTGTTTCAACAGCGCGTGCATCTGCGACGGTACCTCGTGTGCAAACGGATGCTGCTCGGGGACGAGCTGTCTGACCGGGACCACCGACACTGCCTGCGGTACCAATGGTGGCGCCTGCCAGGATTGCACTCCCGGGAGCTGCAACGGCGGCGTGTGCAGCACCTGCAATTCGTCCAACTGCTCGACCGGGTGTTGCTCGGGCGTGACTTGCACCAGGCCACCGACGGCGGGCGCGTGCGGCATTGGCGGCGCAGCGTGCGTCGGTTGCGACGCCATCCGGGCCGATACCTGCTCGAGCGGCGGTGCTTGCCGGTGCGGGACCGATCCGGTCTGCGGCTCGGGCCAGCATTGCGTGAGCGGCGCGTGCAACTGCGACGTGACCTCTTGCCCGAGCGGTTGCTGCGCGAGCAATGCGTGCCAGACGCGGTCGTTGGCGACGTGCGGGATCAGCGGCGTTGCCTGCGTCGCGTGCGACCCGATCCGGGCCGATACCTGCCGCTCGACCGGCGAGTGCGGTTGCGGCAACGGCGACATCTGCAGCCCCGGGTTGCGCTGCGTCGCCGGCGGCTGCGTCGGCAACCTGGCCTACAACGGCCCACTGCGCATCGCTGCCTGGGGCGACGCACCCGGGGCCCCTGCCGGCACGCCGTCCGGCCGCCAGGTGGCGGTGACCTGGAACGAATCGGGAGGTGCCGACGCCAATACCGTCTACAAGTTGCTCCGCGTGGCCGAAGGCGGGGCGCTCGATCCGGCGACGGTCGCGCCGTGCACGTCGACCACCGACACCTGCTGCCTGGTCTGCACCGTCGCCGAGGGCAACGCGCTCACCTGCACCGACACCAACGTCGCCGCCTCGCCCAAGCGGTACGAGTACGCGATAATCCCCGACCACGAGACCTTCCCCGCCCCGGACACTTCGTACCGGCTGCTGGTACCCATCCCTCCGCACGACATGGTGCTGGTGCAGCGCGACTCGGCGAACTACGAGATGTGCCAGCGCATGGGCGCCAGCACCGATCCGTTCAACCACCAGCGCTGCCCGTACGCAGGCCTGGGCGCGGTGCCCTACAACGCCGGCCCGGGAAAGCCGGCCCTCGGGCTGAGCGGGAGCTACTACGACTTTGGCTACAACCTGTTCGTCGATCGCTGGGAGGCGGCCTGCAAATGGACGAGCGGCGCGTGCAGCATCGGGAACTGCTACCGCAACAGCGCGCCCACCGCGTCCCCGACGGTCACTGCCGCGGACGGGACGGTGTTCTACCAGACGGTCAGTCCCGGCGACTGCTTCGTTCGCGTGTCGGGGGTGTGGAAGTCGATGAACGACGCAAGCGTGCCGGCGGCCAGCCGCGCTCTCGCCTACACCAACACCGCTTCCACTACCTACCGTCGGCCGCCGATCGCGGACATCAACCAGGCCAATGCGTGGGCCGTGTGCCAGGCGGTGGTGGACGCCGACTACGGGGCCAAGCGCCTGCTGCGGATCCGCGAGCGCGAGGTCGCCATCGCCTGGCCCTGGCTGCCCGGTGAGCCCGGGGCGATAGACGACACCACGATCACCGCCATGGAGGCGGGCTCGTCGGGCCGGTGCAACACCGACAACCTCCACGGTGGCACGCCCACCGCCTTCAACACCGCGGCCGAGACCGCCGCCAGCAACAACACGGTCCTCTCGTACGTCATCGGCAGCTCGGCCACCCGCAACTGCGTCTCGCGCATCGGCGCCCAGGACGTCGTGGGCAACGTCGCCGAGTGGTACTCCGACCAGATGGCGACCTGCAGCTCGTCGAGCCACACCTGTACCGGCGGCACCTCGACGCTGGACAATGGCAACACCGATTTCGCCGGCTTCCGCTTCGACGGTGTCCAGGGACCTGCCGCGACCAGCATGTGGACGATCTCCTCCAGGTCGTACAACGCGAACTACCTCTCGCTGCCACTGTCGATTCCCCTGGTGAGCAACGACAACGGGAACGCGCTGGCCATCGGCGGCACGCCGGGGATCGCGGCCGCTCGCCTCCACAACGACAGCTACTCGGTCGTCGTCGACAACGCCAACGGGAGCCCGGCGCGCGGTCTGCTGGGCGGGGGAACCTGGATTACTGGCACTCCGGCCGGGGTCTACTACATGAGCTTCGAATTCACGCCGACGACGGTTTTCAACCGGCTCGGGCTGCGCTGCGTGCTGCCAGCCGAGTGACGCCGTGGCCAGCGCCGATTGCGCGCAGGAAACACCAGCAGCATGTTTTCGCCGACGGCGAGCGAGAGGATCTGCCATGCCGCGGCTGATCGTGGCCGTGATCAGTAATTCGAATTGTCGCGCGTGACCCAGTAGTCCATCGTGCCAGGCGCGAAGATCGGGTTGAGCACGCAGCCGGTGGTGGCGCCGCTCGCATTGACCTGCATGCCGATGTCGACCACTCGCCACATCGAACCGGCCGCATCGCCACCGCCAAAACCAAACCCGGTGACGACGTCGGGTGTGGCGCCGTAGGTGCCGCGCAGCTCGCCGCCGCAGTAGATGTTGACCAGCGGCCGCGCCAGCCGGTCGTCAAAGTCGTAGTGGTGCACCATGACCCGGAAATTGTCGCCGTTGTGCGGCGTGTCGAGGTTGATGTTCTCGGGTACGTACTGCTCCATCTCGGCGATGTTGTCGATGTCGAGGCGCGGGTTGGGACAATTCTCGGTGAACGAACCGCGCGCGCCCGGTCCGGTGCAGTTCTGGATCGGCGACGTGGCGTGGCCCCAGATCTGTTGCACGTCACCCGCCCAGGCGCAGGTGGCGTAGTAGCAGTCGGACATGGTGAACCAGGACGGCGTGACGCCCGTCTTGCCCAGGTGCAGGTCGATGTCGAGCGTACCGCCATAGCGGTTGGCGGTTGGACCGGTGGCGTCCCAGCACAGCTCCACGCGCAGACCGGGCGCGCGCACGTGCACGATCCAGGTGCAGCTGAAGCGCTGGCCGGTAGAGAGATCGATGTCGAGGTTCACCGTGTAGTCGCCGCTCAGCGTGAAATCGAGCGCGGCCTCGGCGCTGCTGCCGTTGCGCAACTTGAAGCTGAGCTGGCCGTTCTCGGGCGTGGCGACCGAACCCGGCACGGCCAAGAACATGCGGTCGCACGGCGTGCCGGTCACGCTCCAGTGCCAGGCTACGGCGTCGGCGCCGGGGTAAAAGTCGCTGCCGTGCAGCGGATAGGTCGAGAACGGCCGGCCGTCCGGCACGCGCGGATCGCCCGGGCCGGGGCAGGTGCCGACCGGGACGCAACCCTCGATCTCGTCGCTGCAGCCGTTGCAGTCGTTATCCAGGCCGTCGCACGCCTCGCCACGCGGCGAGATGCCACCGATGCACGGGCCCCAGACCGGCGGCTTCATCGGTTGCGAGATCGGCGTGACGCAGGTCTGCAGGCCGTCCTGGCAGGCGCCGACGTTGTGGCGACCCGGCGGCCCGGCAAAGCAGCGCTGCACCGCGCCCTTGCGACACGGGCACTTCTCGTCGACGTTTCCATCGCAGTCGTTGTCCAGCCCGTCGCACAGGCCGTAGACGCCCTCGTCCAGCGGCGCCAGGCAACCCGGGCCGACCTGCTGGCTGGCCGGGCAGCGCTCGGGCACGATCACGATGTTGCCGTCGAAGGTGGCCGCGTCGGGCGTGTAGTGGCCGGCGCCGTCGGTGCCGGGCAGACCCGCGGTGTCGCGCAGGATGATGGCGCCGTCGCTGTACTCGCAGCGGTGGCTCACCAGGTCGCAGTAGCCGCCGCCGCACTGACCGCTCTGGCCGCAGCCCGTCAGACAACCACCGGTCGCCTCATCGCAGTAAGTGAAGCCAACGCAGGGCACGGCGCGGCAGCCAGCGTCCGCTTGGTTGACGTCGAGCGGCGGCGCTGCGTCGCGGTGCACGCGGTCCCAGGCCGGCGTGTCATAGCCGACCGGGCCGTCAGCTGCCGGCCGGTCGAATGCGATGTGGTCCCAGTCGACGCGGTGATCCCACGGCGTCAGGTCGAAACCGATGTGGTCTCGGCCGAGACCGCTGTCGCGCCCGGCGTCGGCGGCGATCGCGATGCACTGGTTGCCGCGGCAGGTCAGCGGCGAGCAGTCCTGCTGGTCGAGGATCGCGGTGCCATCGCTGTTGCAGCTGATCAGCAGGTTGTGGCGGCAGCTGACGCCGGGTTCGCAGACATGTGGCTGGCAGCGGCCATCGAGGCAGGGCGCGTCGGCAGCGCAGGTTTCGGTCCAGCTGCAGCCAGTGCCAAGCCCGTTGCAGACGCGCGCCTGGTTGCCCGCGCACTCGGCCTGGCCAGGGGTGCAGGCGAGCGCCTCGCACGCACCGTCGACGCAGATCCCGCTGGCCCCGCAGGCGTCGATCAGCGCGAAGCCGGTGCCCCAATCGTCGCAGCGGTAGGCGCTGTTGGAGCGGCAGAAGAGAGCGCCGGCCGTGCAGATCTGGCCGCTGTGAGGAACGCATTGCTGGTCGACGCAATCTGCGTCCGGAGCGCAGTCGTTTGTCTCGTAGTTGGTGCCATCTGCGATGCAGACAAAGAGCACGGTGTCGACGCAGTGGCGCTCGCCTGGTGTGCAGATGACGTTGTTCTGGCAGGCGCCGCCGATGCACACCTGAGCGAAGTCGCAGGTGCGCTCTAGCACGTCGAGGCCATTGCTCTGGCAGCGCCGTACCTGGTTGCCCTCGCAGAAGAGCAGGCCGGGTGCGCAGGTCACGGTCGGCGGTTGCTTGGCGTCGTAGTCCGGGATCGGCGGGTTCGGTTCGGGGTTGCAGTCATCGCAGCCGTTGCATCCCGCCCATGCCAGCAGCAGCCACATTCCAAGGCGCATTCGCTTCATGGGTGCCCCGACGCGTTGATCAGTGGAGAGCAATGCCAAGATTGTAGCGCACGCGGGGTGCGATCGGTACTCGACCTGGCCAGCCGCGCCGCAGCGGCCTAGCCCCGCAGGTGATCGACCAGGATCTTGGTGCCGATCGCGATCAGCACCAAGCCACCGGCGATCTCCATGCGCTTGCCCAGCCGCGCGCCCAGCCGCGCACCGATCAGCATGCCCAGCGTCGTGAGCGAACCGGTGGTCAGGCCGATGACGACGGACGGATACCAGACCGAGACGCCAAGGCAGGCAAAGCTAAGCCCGACCGCAAAGGCGTCGATGCTGGTGGCGATCGAGAAGATGACCAGCGACCAGCCGCGCGTTGGATCGGCGGCCGCCTTTTTCTCGTCGCCGCGGCGCAGCGCCTCGACGATCGCCTTGCCGCCGACGTAGGCCAGCAGACCGAATGCGATCCAGTGGTCAAAGGCGGCGACCCAGCGCACGACCGTGCTGCCGAGAAGCCAGCCCAGCACCGGCATCAGCGCCTGAAACAGGCCAAAGTGAAACCCGAAGCGAAACACCTGGCGCCGGGTCACCGGGTGCAGCGCGATCGAGGCGGCGATGGCGACGGCAAAGGCATCCATCGAGAGGCCGATGGCAATGCCGAGGATGACAAGCAGGTTCACCTGGCTATTTCAATCACAGCGCCGGCGCTGAAGTGAAGCAAAACACTTGCCCGCCTGGGCGGCGGCTGCCAGATTTTTCCACGGAGGTCGAAATGCACGACAAACGATTCCATCCGGAGCACGCCGCCCGTCTTCACGGCGACCAGCGGCAGGCCGAGCTGCCGCTGGCCACGCTGTTCGAACTGCTCGGCGATCTGCACGGTCAGCAGTGGGCCGATCTTGGCGCCGGCACCGGCTTTGCCACGCTGCCGCTGGCCGCTGCAGTCGGACCGGCGGGCCACGTCTGGGCAGTCGACGTCGAGCCGCGCATGCTCGAACTGCTGAGCGAACGACTGCGGCGCGCGCCGCACCCCAACATCGAGACCGTGTGCGAAGCCGCCGAGAAGCTGGCACTGGCCACCGCGATCGACGGCGTGCTCACGGTCGCCTGCTGGCACGAGCTCGACGACCGCGTGGCAGTGCTCGACCGCTGCCGGCGATTGCTGCGCGCGTCGGGGCGGCTGGTGATCGTCGACCTGTTGCACCCGGACGATGCACCGGCGGCATTGTCAGCGGTCGGGCCACCGTCCGGACATCGGCTGCGCCTGACCACCGTCGTCGACGAGCTGGCAGCGGCGGGCTTCAACGTCGTGCTGCACCGCGACTGCTACCTTGCACATTACGTCGCCATCGGGCACAAGATGTAGCCAGGGTCCGGGGGAGAGATCGCACATGGATCTGCACGCACCGACCATCCTCGGCCGCACCGGCTTGACCGTGAGCAGGCTGGGTTTGTCATCCGGCTACGGCGTGCCGGCGAGCGCGGTGGTGCGGGCGTTTCACGACCACGGCGTCAACTTCTTTCACTGGTCGACGCGCGGCGGCAGTCAGCTGACGACGGCGCTGCGCCAGCTGATCCCGCAGCAGCGCGACCGGTTGGTGATCGCGCTGCACCACTATGCGCGGCCTGGCTGGTACCTGCGCTGGGCGGTCGAGCGCAGGCTGCTCGCGCTCGGTGTCGACAACATCGACCTGTTGCTGCTGGGCGCTCACCCGCGGCGGCCGGGCCGGGCGCTGCTCGAGGCGGCGCGTCAGCTGCAGACGCAGGGCAAGGTGCGCTTTCTCGGTCTGTCCGGCCACCGGCGCCAGCTGTTCGGCGAGCTGTCAAAAGACCTGGCCAACCCGTTCGACGTCTTCATGGTGCGCTACAACGCCGCGCACCGCGGCGCCGAGAACGACGTCTTCCCGCTGCTGCCGCAGTCCGAGCGACCGGGCATCGTCAGTTACACCGCGACCAGCTGGGGTGCCTTGCTCAAACCGCGCGGTCTGCCCAAGGGCGAGGCGCCGCTGTCGGCCACCGACTGCTATCGCTTCGTGCTGACCAACCCGCACGTCGACGTCTGCCTGTTTGGTCCGCGCAACGACGAGCAGCTGGACCAGGCGCTGCTGACGCTCGACCGCGGGGCGCTGAGCCAGCCCGAGCTGGCGCGGGTGCAGCGCATCGGTGACTACATCAACACCAAGCACCGCAAGCGGCGCTGACGATCCGAGGGCATGGCCGAACCGCGCACCGGGCAACCGATCGTGCTCATCGTCGACGACGAACCGGCGATCCGCGAGAGCCTGCACTTCGCACTCAGCCGCGGCGGCTTCGATACGCGCCAGGCCGGTAGCCTGGCCGAGGCGCGGCCGCTGCTTGGCGGGGTCGACCTGTTGGTGCTGGACCTGATGTTGCCGGACGGCAACGGACTCGATCTGCTGCGCGAGAGCGGGCCGCGGCCGGGTCTGCCCGTGATCGTGCTGACCAGTTGCGACGACGAGGCCGATCGCGTGGTCGGGCTCGAGCTCGGGGCCGACGACTACGTGGTCAAGCCGTTCTCGCCGCGCGAGGTGGTGGCGCGCGTGCGCAGCGTGCTGCGGCGCTGCCAGCCGGTGGTTGCCAGCGACGACGAAGTGGTGCGGGCGCCGGGCGAGCTGCGGCTCGAACTGGCCACGCGTCGCGCCGTGGTCGGTGGCGCCGAACTGGCGCTGTCGCGCACCGAGTTTGACTTGCTGGTCGCGCTGGCGCGCGGGCCGGACCGCGTATTCGAGCGCGGCCAGCTGATGCAGCTGGTGTGGGGGCCGGACTGCGTGGTGAGCGACCGCACCATCGACGTGCACATCAAGGCGCTGCGCAAGAAGCTGGCCGCGGCCAGGGCCGACCCGGCGTTGATCGAGACCGTGCGCGGTATCGGCTACCGCCTGCGCGGCGAGGGCGCATGAGCATCTCGCGCCAGGAGGTGCTGCTGGTCCTGAGCATCCTGCTGGTGCTCGGGGTCGCCGCTACCCTGGCCCGGCTCTGGCGCGCCCGCCGCCACGGTCTGTCGATCCGCTTGCAGGTTTTTCTCGCGCTCGGCGTGCTGACCTTCGTTGTCACCGGCACGTTTGCCGTGATCGTGGTCGACCGCTTCGAGGCGCGCGGGGCACTGTTCGCCCACCGCGCTGCGCTCGAGGATGCGCGCGTGGTGGCGACGCTGGTCAGCCGCTCGATGGACGTGCTCGGCACTTCGCTGCCGGCCGGTGCCAGGATGCTCGAGCAGACGCGCGTGCTGTACGGATTCACCGAGCGCGCCGGCGAGACGCGGGTGCAGCTGCTCGACGAGCGCGGTCAGCTGCTGTTCGACTCGCTGCACGGGTCACCTGATCCGGCGCTGGCGCAGCAGCCCGAGGTGCAAGCGGCGCTGGCCGGTGACGTCGACACCATCGCCCGTCTGCCAACACCGCACGTGGTGGCGGCAGCGGTGCCGATCAAGGTCAAGCAGCGGGTGGTCGGCGTGGCCCGCATCGAGGCTAGCACCTTTGGCATGTCCGACTTGCTTTCGGACATCGCGCCCAAGGTGGCACTGCTGGCGCTGATGCTGGGCTGCGCAGCGGCGCTTGCCGGTATCCTGATCGGGCGCTCGGTGGCGGCGCCGATGGAGCGTTTGACCCAGGCCGCAACGCGCATTGCGGCGGGCGAGCGGCTGGCGACGCTGCCGGTGCCGCGCGGTCGCGAGGTGCGCGAGCTGACCGCCGCCGTGCTGTCGATGCGGCGCGAGCTCGAGCAGCGCCACCTGTTCGAAGCGCTGGCCGCCGACCTGTCGCACCAGCTGAAGAATCCAGTGGCCGCGATCCGCGCCGCGGCCGAGGTGCTCCCCGACGCGATCGCCGACGACCCGCCGGCCGCGCGCAACTTCGCGCAGCACATCGCCGACAGCGCCGGCAAGCTCGACGCGCTGGTGCGCGATCTGCTCGCGCTGGCCCGGCTGGAGGCGCGCGGGGTGGCCGTCGCGAGCGATCCGATCGATCTGCGCGCGGTCGCCCAACGCGCCATGGTCGACGTCGGTGCGCAGGCGGCGACCCGCCAGGTCGCACTGGAGCTGGTCGCAGCGGACGCGCTGCCAGTGCGCGGCGACGAGGCGTGGTTGCAGCGCGCGATCGAGAACCTGCTTGGCAACGCCATCGGCTTTGCCCCTGCCGGCAGCACGGTGACGGTGCGTGCCAGCGCTGCTGCCTCGCATCTCGCGCTGTCGGTGATCGACCACGGGCCGGGCATCGACCCGGCAATTCGCGCGCGGTTGTTCGAACGCTTTGTCACCACCCGGCAGCAGGCGGGTGGCACCGGCCTCGGACTGGCGATCGTCCGCGCCGTGGTCGAGGCGCACGGCGGCCGCGTCGAGCTGCGCGCCCCCGGACCCGGTGGCACCGAGCTGACATTGCTGCTGCCGCAGGCCTGACCAGCGACTGCCACCAGATCTTCGCCATCACTTCACGCGACCTTCATCAGCGCTTCATCTGGCCGCGCTAACGTCGAAGCAATCACCGCGGAGGCGCCGATGCCACAACTTGGACGATGCGCGCGCTGGTCGACCGTCGCCCGCTGCACTCTGGTCGGCCTGCTGCTGCTGATCGTACCTGCGGCAAAAGTTCAGCTCGACCTCGATGCGGGCGTCGGGGATGCGGCAGCGCTGGCCATGGCCGAGACGTTGGCGGCGCGCGGCGGTCCCGCAGTGGCCGTCCCGGAGGCCCCGCAGCTGTGGCAGCGCGCGCTGGCACTGGTGCCGATCGTGGTCGAGCAGGGGTGCACGCCCTACCTGCTGGGCGACGCGAGCAACAGCTTTGGCGAATCGTCGACTGCCTGCGACGTGTTTCTGGTGGCGGCGCTGGTGTCGCTGGCGCTCGACGACCCGGCGCGAACCACCGAGGCGACCAGTGCGGTCGACGCGCTGATCGATCACGCGCTGAGCGCGAACGGAACAGCTCCCTTTGCCTCGACCGGCTGGATCACGATCGCTGGCCGGCAGCTGCCGCGCAGCGTGCTGTACCAGGGGTTTGTGCTACTGGCGCTGGCCGGCCGCGAGCGGCTGGGGCCGAACAACGCCCGCAGCGGCTTTTATGACGCGCTCGCCACCTCGCTGGCGCAGCGACTTGTCGCCAGCAGCGCGGGGTTCTTGCCGACCTATGGTGTCGACCACGTGTGGCCATGCGATCACACGCCCGCGCTGTCGGCGCTCACCTTGCACGCGCAGCTGCGGCCAGCAGCAGCCCACGACACCGGACCAGCGGCCCGCGCGCTGCGGCAGCGTCTGGCCGCATTGCTCGACGCGAAGCGTGGCTTCGTCACTCGCATCGCGCCGTCGGGAAAGGTCATCGAGGCGACGCCGCGTGGTGTGGCCATGGCCTGGTCCGCGGGTTTTCTGGTCGCCGGTGATCCGGCGCTGGCGGCGCGGTTCGCGCAGAAGTTTTCGCAGACGTTTTGTCGTCGTCACCTCGGGCTGGCAGCCTGCCGCGAGTGGCCGCCCGGCGTCGACAACGGCCCCGACGCCTCGAGCGGGCCGATCGTGCTCGGTTTTGGAATCGGCGCCAGCGCGCTCGGACTGGCCGCGACCCGTGCGCTGCCAGACGCCAACCTGCACCGCGAGTTGCTGCGCACCGCGCACCTGGTCGGCGTCGAACGCATGTTGAGCCAGCCCGAACATTATCCGCTCGAGAACGCCATCTACCTGTGGGCGCGCAGCGCCCGACCCTGGGCGGCGGCCGCCGCGTCCGAGGAGCGGCCATGAAGAGTCGCTGATCGCTCACCCCGCGCCAGCGTGCCCTGCGCGCCAAGGTCTCGAACTCGCGCTCGAGCTACCGGATCTATCGTGACCGCCGCTCAGCCGCGGCCAGCGACTCAGTCCTCGATCTGCGCCAGCAACTCGACGCCCTGCCGCGCCACCGCGACCAGGATGTTCAGGTCGGCCTCACTGAAGCAGGTGGCGCCGACCCGGTTGATCAGTTGCAGCACGCCAAAGCAACGGCCGTCCTTGTCCAGCGGCGCACAGGCCATCGAATGCGCGGCGTAGCCGATGCGGGCGCTGATCTCGCGCGCGAAGCGCGGGTCGCGCTGGACGTCGCCGATCGCTACTGCCACGCCCTCCTGCGCGCAGAAGCCGGCGATACCGTGGCCGATTGGCACCCGCAGGTCCAGCCCAGCGATCTCGGCGCGCCGCGGTCCGCGCACCGCCGCGAACTGCAGGTCGTGGCGGCTGATGTTGGCGAGGTAAAAAGTGCCGGCATCGGCGGCAACTTTTTCCAGCACCAGGTCGAGCAGGGCGTTGACGATATGTTCGCGATCGGGGTGTGCGCTGTACAGCTCCTGCACCCGGTCGAACAATTCAGCCAGCACCTCGTCGATGTCGACAGTCGCGCGGGCGATGCGCAGGTTGGGGTCGGTCGGTTGCGGCGTGGACATCACGCGCGAGATCGTCCGTGCCGCATTTGCCGTCGCCGGGATGTCGTCGCTGGCGACGATATCCTGCTCGACCGCCAGCTCGAGCAGCCGGAACACGCGGCCGGACTCGAGGTCGACGCCGTGCACCGAACCGTCGTCCTGCAGGTTGCAGACGACCCGGTCGACCAGCTGAATGTCCTCGCCGACGTTGGCCAGACCGCTGCACAGCGCGTCGAGCCAGTCCGCGGCCTCGACCGTGAGCGTCACGTTTTGCCCATTGGCGTCGCGCGGCGGGATGAATACCTCGTAGTGCGGCATTGGACGCTCCTCGAAAAATACTAGGGACGGCTGGCGCGAGCGTCAATTGCGCTGGTGCCACGCCACCATTGTGTCTATATCGGCTGCCCAGTCTACAGCGAGGTGATCGATGTATGTCGTGATCATGGCTGGCGGCTCCGGCACCCGATTCTGGCCGCGCAGCCGGCGGCGGTTGCCCAAGCAGTTTCTCAACATCGTCGGTGAGCGACCGCTGCTGCGCGCTGCCGTCGACAACGCGGTCGGCAGCAGCGGCGACCGCAGCTGCGTGCTGGTGGTGGCCGGTACCTCGCACCAGCCGCTGGTCGAACAGTGTTTGCCCGACGTGCCGCGCGCCAATTTGCTGTACGAGCCGGTCGGCCGCAACACGGCACCGGCGATCGGTTTTGCCTGCGTCGAGATCGCGCGCCGCGAGCCGCACGCGGTGGCCGCCGTGCTGCCCTCGGACCATGTGATCGGCGACCCGGTGGCGCTGCGGGCGGCGCTGGCGGCGGCAGCAGCGGCGGCGGCAGACGGCGCGATCGTCACCATCGGTATCCAGCCGACGCGACCCGAGACCGGCTACGGCTACATCGCGCGCGGCGATCAGATCGCGGTGCACGGCGGTCAGCCGATCTATCGGGTCAGCTCATTCGTCGAGAAGCCCAAGCGCGAGGTGGCCGAGCGCTACCTGGCGGCCGGCAATTATTTCTGGAACGCCGGTATGTTCGTGTTCCGGGTCGACGTCATGCTGGCGGCGATCCGCGCCCACATGCCCGAGCTGGCCCGGGGGCTCGACCAGCTGGCCGCACTCGGCGGCGGCGACGACGCTGCGCTGGCGCGGCTGTACCCGCAGCTGCCCGCGCAGTCGATCGACTTCGGTGTGATGGAACGGGTCGACAACGTCGCCATGGTGCCGGCCAACTTCGGTTGGTCCGATGTCGGCTCCTGGGCTGCGCTGCCCGAGGTGGCCGCGCTCGATAGCAACCGCAACGTGGTGGCCGGCGACACCGTGCTGGTCGACTGCGCCGAGTGTGTGGTCGATGCGCGCGGCGGTCGGCTGGTGGCGTTGGTAGGATGCCGCGATCTGGTCGTGGTCGACACCGAGGACGCGGTGCTGGTCGTGCCGCGCGAGCGCTCGCAGGAGGTACGCCAGGTGCTGGCCGAGCTCGAACGCAACGGGCGCACGAACCTGTTGTAGCGACGGAGCACGCCATGCCGCTGCGCGTCGGCATCGATCTGATAGCCAAGCAGCGGGTCACAGCGGTCGTGGCCGCGCATCCCGAGCGCATCGAGCGGCTGTTCCGCGATGAGGAACGCGGCCGTGATCTGGATGACGCCATGCTGTTCGCGGCCAAGGAAGCGGTGGTCAAGGCAGTCGGTCGGCTCTCGATCTTCGATGCCACCAGTTTTGCGATCACGAACGTGCGTGGCGGCTACGCTGCCATTCCACGGCGCCACAAGTTCGAATCGCGCCTGGTCCAGGCCGGCTGTTCGTGGGTCTCGGTCAACTTTGGCGAGGCGCACGGCGCAGTCTGGGCGCTGGCTGTCGCCATGCCGGGTCAGGTGCCCAACTACCAGACGGTGCTGGTGGTGCGCACCGTGGGCGAGGCCATGCTTCTGCCAGAACGGCTGGACGAGCCGACCCTCTTTGCGCTGGCCGGCAAGCCTCGACCCGAGATCTCGGGCGCGGCGCGCCAAGCCGCGATCATTGCCGCCGAACACATGTTTAGCCTGAAATTGCCTCAGGTTGCGATGTCCGACCTGGACGAAGGTGGGGTCTGTTTCACCCAGCCGCGGTTTCTCGGCTCGGTTGCGGTCTCGATCGCCCACGACGGCGAGCTGGTGGCGGGCGCCGTGGCCAAGGACGCCGCCCATCGACAGATCACGCTCGATCTAGGCAGCGGCAACAACTCCGGCGGCGTTGTCTAGCGGCTTGCCGCGCAATTGCTTTCGCGCCTGCCCGGGGTCGCCAATCGATCCCGGATAGCCGAGTTTTTTCATCGATTTATTTGAATTTTTTGACCGGTTGCTGGCCGGTCGCTATATTTTATGGAGGTGCGTGAAAACTCGGGGCACCTTATCGAGCGCGCCAATTTTGTTGCTGATGAAATGCGTTAGGAGGCTTCTATCAAGTAAACATTGCGACAACCGGGATTTTCTGATAAACGAGCGGCCTCGTGGCGGCTGAGATCGAGTCGCTTGAACGCTACTAACTGCTCGATATACTTTGGAAAATCTCAATAGGATGGCAAATGATCAATGGGCGATCGGCCGCATTTAAAATGCGTGCACATGACCAGCGTTTATATGAAGTAGCGACGGAGGCGTACTCACATATGGATACGTTCAAGGTCGGCGATAAAGCGGTCTATCCTGCGCACGGCGTGGGCGAGGTGATCGCCATTGAAAGCAAGGAAATCAGTGGACATTCTCAGACGTTCTACGTCCTGAAGATTCTCGACAACGGGATGAAAGTGATGATCCCGACCTCCAACGTCAACAGTGTGGGGCTGCGCGAGGTGATCAAGTCGCAGCAGGTCGACGAGGTCTTTGCCATCCTGCGCAAGAAAGAGAAGGCTGTCGACTCGACCACCTGGAACCGGCGCTACCGCGAGTACATGGAAAAGATCAAGACCGGCAGCGTGTTCGAGGTGGCCAAGGTACTGCGCGACCTGTACCTGCTCAAAAACGACAAGGACCTGTCGTTTGGCGAGCGCAAGATGCTGGACACCGCGCGCAGTCTGCTGGTCAAGGAGATCTCGATCGCCCGCGGCATGGGCGAGGATGAGGTCGAAAAAGAATTTCGCACCATCTTCAAGCGCTAATCACTTGTACAACCGCTGCGCGTGGCTAGAATGAGCGCGCTCTGACGACGGACGGCGATGCGTTGCGCGCGCCGCAACGCTGCGCGGAGGCCGCAGTGATTGGCGTCATCGTGGTGTTTCCGGTTTCCGAAGCCGGGGTCCAGCCGGTCGGCCCTGGCCGAGAGCTGCTCGGCGCTCCGCTGGTGGCGCGCGCCATCGCGGCCGCCTGCCCGGTCGAGCAGCAGGTGCGGGCCGCTGTGGCGGTGCCGCTGGCTGACCTCGAACTGGTGCGCGACGAGATCGTTCCGCGCTTTGGCCTGGCCGAGGTGGTCGAAGTGTACCCGGTCGGCGCCGATCACCTGGCCACGCTGCGCCGCGGTCTCGAGATCGTGGGTCGCGACGTCGAGCTGGTGCTGGTGCACGACGGTCGGCGTCCGTTGGTCACGCACGACCTGTGCGGCCGGGTGGTCGAGCTGGCGCGCGAGCACGGGGCCGCCGCCCTCGCGCTGCGGCCGACCGATCGGCTGGTACGCTGGCGTGACGACAACCAGCTCGACCAGCAACCCGAGCCGGTCGCGCTGCTGCAGTCACCGCAGGTCGCGCGCGCCGAGGCCGTGGCGCAGGCGATCGAACTTGCCACCCCCGGCGCAGTGGACCTGGTGGGGCTGCTTAGCGGGGCCGGCATCTCGGTGGCTGCCCTGGCCGGCGACCGCGACAATCTGCTGGTGCGCGACGAGGCCGACCTGGCTCGCTGCATCGAGGTGTGGAGCCGGCGCGCGGTCGACTACCCGTTCCTGTGGCCGCGGCCGGACCGCATCGAGGCGGTGCTCGAGCCGACGGTCGAGTCCAGCACCGATAGCGGCGAGAGCGCGGTTGCGGCCGCCGACGAGATCCTGGTCGGTGCCGGTGAGCCCGAGGCGGGTCCCCTCGACAGCGCGATCGCCAGCGCCGCCGACGGCCAGGCCGGGGCGGTCGACGACGTGCCGCCGGGTGATGCCGGCGACGTCGACTGAGCCGGGCCGCACCGATGGCCGACGCCGATCGCGAGGCAGTGCCGCGGGTCCGCCGCGGCACCTATCTCCTGCAGGCCGCGCTGATGCTGGCCGTGATCGGGCTTTGTCTGTATCTGGTGCACGATCTGTGGCCCGACCTGCGCTACAGCATGACGACGCAGAGCGAGCTCGAGTTCGGCCGCGTCGAGGGGGCGGACTTCTCGGCCCAGCTGCGCGACGGCGATCGCTTCGTGCGGGTCACCGGCATCGTCAGCAACCGCGGGGCGGTGGTCAGATGGGGTCGCCTGGGTGCGCTGTGGCGGCGCGAGCTGTGGTACCGGCAGCTGGTCGGCAGCAGCGTGTTCCTCGAGATGCCGGCGGCGGACAACCCGAATGGTCCGCCGTTGCAGACTTTTTCCGACGTCACCGTGGAAGGCCGCGGCCGCCTCTTTCGCACCGACTCGAAGTTTGGCGAGATCGCGGCCTTCATGCAGAGCCAGTACAGCTACGCCGTGCCCGATAGCGCGGTCGTGATCGGGGTCGACCAGCGGCCGGGTCAGCAGGTTGGCATCCTGGTCGGCAGTGCGCTGCTCGGTGTGCTGGCGCTGGTCAATGTGATCGCGCTGGTGGCGCTGGTGCGGCGTGGCCTGCGCCGGGGCAGTCGCACCGCCGCCGCGTGAACGCCCCGACCGGCGCTCGCCCAGCAACGGGCGTTGCTGCCGCCGCGCGCGCTGTGCTATGGGTGCAGTGCCGTCAGCCGACGGTCTTTTCTATTGCGCAGCGACGCGGGGCGGGCGTCTCGCGCGTGCGCGGAGGGTACGGCGATGAAGATGCGGCTATTGGCAATCGTCGGTGTGCTTTTCCTGGCCGCGTGCCCACCGACAGGTGGTGACGATGGCGGCGCCAGTGACTCGGGCAGCCGCGATCATGCGACGGGCCACGACACGGTCGGCCACGATACGGTTGCCATTGATCACGCAGGCAGCGATGCTGCCGAAAGCGACGCACCGGTCGCCTGCACGCCCGACGACTCCCAGGAGGAGAACGACACGCCGGAGACCGCCAAGGCGATCACGGCGCCCGGCACGACCAGCGATCTGGTCAGCTGCGACGATGACTGGTTCTCGTTCACCATGCCAGCGAACCAGGCGGTCGATGTGACACTGGTGTTCCAGGGCAACGCCGTCGAGATCGACGTCGACCTCTACCTCTATCTGGCCTCGGACCCGACCTCGTATATCGACTCAGGGGCCGGCGTTTCCAACACCGAGATCGTCGGCGCCTTGTTCACCAGCGCGACGCCGGTGCTGCTGAAGGTCCACAAATTCGAGGGTGGCCGTGCCCCGTACACCATCACCGTGGCCTACGTCTCGCCGCCTGCCAACAACACCTGCGCCAATGCGGTGGCGATCACGCCTGGCACATCGATCAGCGCCACCACGCGGCACGCCGCCAACGACTACCAGTTTGCCGACGCGGAAATATCGTGCACCAATTGGGGCACCCCGGGTCCCGACGTCGCTTATACCGTCACCATTCCGGCCGGTCAGTACCTGACCGCCTGGCTGTACTCGGAAGAAGATCTGTCGATGTACCTGGTCGACAATTGCACCAACCTGTGCTGCTGGGCTGGTGTGGACACCGGCCACGACACCGAAGTGATGGTCTATCGCAATGCCGGTGGCTCACAGCAAGTGCTCTACCTCATTGTCGATGCCGACCACGCGTCGACCGAGGCCAACTTTGGCCTGAGCGTGACCGTGGGTGCTACGCTGTCGCCCGACGCTGGCGTCGAGGACGCCGGCGCCGCCGTGACGAATTGCATCCCGAACACGGCGCCCGACGCGGGATCCTCGGACATCTGATCCGCTCGGGGATCAGCCACCTGCCATGCGGTTGTTTGCTACCAGCGCGCTGTTGATCACAGCGGGACTCGTGGCCTGTCCGCCGCCGACCAGCGGGCGCGACGGCAGTGGCGCGGCCGACGCGGCGGTGGCCGATGCACTGACCGATGTCGGCGTCGAGGATGCCCGCGCGGACGCCGCTGGCCGCGACGGCGCGGCCGAGGATGCTGGCGTCTGTCTTGACGACGACAGTTACGAACCCAACAACGCGCCGGCGCAGGCAGCCGCGATCGCGACGCCGATCGAGTTGACTGGCCTGGCCATGTGTGACGACGTCGATTGGTTCGCGCTGACCGCGCCAGCGAATCAGGGCGTCGGCGTCCGCATCGACTTCGATCACCTCGGCGCCGACCTTGACCTCTACCTGTACCGCGCCAGCGACCTCACGGTGCCGTTGCAGGCCTCGGCTGACTACGGCGACACCGAGCAGCTGGTCGAACCGCTGCTGGCCAGCGCCACCGATCTGCTCATTGCGGTCCGGCGCTATGGTGGGAACGGCACTCGCTACACGCTGCGGGTCGAGTTGTTTGCTGGTGGCCACTGTGACGACGACCGATTTGAAATCAACGATACGGCTGCGCAAGCGGTCGAGATCGGCAGCGGCGCCAGCGGGCTGGTGCTGTGCCCGGGCAACGAGGATCACTACCTGTTCAGCGTGTCTGCGCCCGGCGGCGGCAGCCGGGTCGTCGTCGCGCACGGCCCGACGCCGCTGAACGTGGCATTGACCGAGGTCGGATCGACCTCGTCGATTGGCCAGTTGCGGCTGGATGCGACAGCGGGTATCACCGAAGTGACGTTCGCGTCGGCGAGCGCCACCCGCTACCACCTCGTCGTCAGTCTGGCCGACGCCAGCGAACCGATCAGCTATGCGGTCAGCGTCTTCGGCTCGCCTCCGGCCAACGACGACTGTGCGCGTGCGCAGCTGATCGCGCCGGGAGCAGCGGTCGCAGGCACCACCGAGAATGCGCGCAACGATTACCAGTTTAATGCTGGTGGGGCGTCGTGCGCCGGCTCGGCCAAGGTGGGTGGCGATGTGGTCTATGCGGTGTCGGTGCCCGCGGGCGAGGTGCTGCAAGCGCAGCTCAGATCCGAGGCGGACCTGGCGCTCTACGCCCTGGCCGATTGCGCGACCCGCTGCTGCCTGGTCGGCGCCGACGACAGTCCGGCCAACAGCAGCGAGGCGCTCGGCTACCGCAACGACGGCAGCGCGCCGATCACGGTCTACCTGGTGGTCGATTCGTTCATCGTGGCAGTGGCGGGGCCGTTCGCGCTCGAGGTCTGGTACGGTGCGGGCAGACGCGATGGCGGCGCCAGCGCGATCGCCAGCGGTCGGTGCACGCCCGACCCCGAACGCGACGCCGGGGTGGCCGAGCGCTGACCGTATGATATATGCGTTGGCTCCGCTGTCGTCGTGAACCAGGAGAAGTCAGCATGACCCTGCGTATCTACAACACCATGACGCGCAACAAGCGCGACTTCGAGCCGCAGGCGCCGCCGCGCGTCGGCATGTACGTCTGCGGCGTCACGGTCTACGACTATTGCCACATTGGCCACGCCCGTGCCTACGTCGCCTTCGACGTGGTGGCGCGCTACCTGCGGCACCGCGGCTACCAGCTGACCTACGTGCGCAACTTCACCGACGTCGACGACAAGATCATCAACCGTGCGCGCGAGCGCAAGGTCGAGCCCGGGGCGCTGGCGCGCCAGTTCATCGACGAGTTCTACCAGGACATGGCCTCGCTCGGCGTGGCGCCGGCCGACATCGAGCCCAAGGTCACCGAGCACATCCCCGAGATCGTCGCCCTGGTCGAGCAGTTGATCGCCAAGCAGCAGGCCTACGTGGTCGACGCGGCGCCCGCCGCCGACGGCAGCCCGCCGACTGGCCGCGACGTCTACTTCGCGGTGCGCAGCTTCGAGCCCTACGGCGACCTGTCCGGCCGCAACATCGAGGAGATGCAGTCCGGCGCCCGCGTCGACGTCGACGAACGCAAGCGCGACCCGCTGGACTTTGCACTATGGAAGGCGGCCAAGCCGGGCGAGCCGTGCTGGGACTCGCCGTGGGGCAAGGGGCGACCGGGCTGGCACATCGAGTGCTCGGCCATGTCCATGAAGTACCTGGGCACGACCCTGGATATCCACGGTGGTGGCAAGGATCTGGTGTTTCCGCACCACGAGAACGAGATTGCGCAGTCGCAGGCGGCGACGGGCAAGCCGTTCGTGCGGCTGTGGATGCACAACGGCTTTGTCAATGTCGACGACGAGAAGATGAGCAAGTCGCTCGGTAACTTTTTCACCATCCGCGACGTGATCGCGCGTTTCGAGCCCGAGGCGCTGCGCTATTTCCTGCTGACCACGCACTACCGCAGCCCGCTCAACTTCACCGACAGCCAGGTCGAGGAGGCCGAGAACCGCGTCGCCTATCTCTACGAAACGCTGGCGCGGGTGGCGACCTACCTGGCCGAGAATGCGCCGGCCGCCGAGGGCGAGCCGTTTGACCAGGTGTTTGCGCGCAACGGCGCGCCGTACCGGCCGCTGGCCGAGCTGGAGCAGGCGCTGGATGACGACTTCAACACGCCGCGTGCGCTTGGCTTGCTGTCCGAGTTATTGCGGTTGGCCAACCTGCTGCTCGACGGCAAGGAGCAGGAGCAGATCGGCCGCAAGCTCAAGCCGCCGCTGCGCGCGCGCCTGCTCGGCGAGTGGCAGACGCTGTACGCGCCGATGCAGACTGTGCTGGCGCTGGGCACGCGGCCGCCGGCGCAGTTCCTGGACGAGTTGCGCCTGCGCCGATGCAAACGGCGCGAGATCGACCCGGCCTGCGTCGAGCAGCGTCTGGTCACTCGAACGGCCGCCAAGCAGGCCAAGGACTTCGCGGCAGCAGATCAGATCCGTGCTGAGCTGGCCGGCAAAGGGGTCGAAGTGCGCGACGCGCGCGACCGGACCATCTGGCGTGTGAACTAGGTCACACCATTGCCTACTCCGGGAGCGGTTTCGATTGCCCAGTCATTTCAAAAGCATCGGTCGAATGACCGATGCTGACCGGTTCTCCTGCCTTATCATTTTGGTGGGATATTTGACGACATTTCGTTACTGGGCTGTTTTTCGTGCATTTTTTTTAACAACTCCACCTTGAATTGTGCGATAAGTTATGACGCACGAGGCGATCACGGCTGGGGTCGACGGAAGTCGACGGGCCACAAACGGAGGCAGCGATGAGTTTCGATATGTCGTTTGGCAGCTTTAACGTCAACATGACCGCGTCATTCGGCTTCACCTCGGCGTCGTTCAACCAGACCGTCATGGGCAGCTTCTCGAGTCTGGGTAACGTCGGCGCCGCCCAGCTCTTCGACTTCGCGTCGAGCTTCAAGCTCAACCTGGGCAACGATCGGCCGATGTACATCCTGCCGCCGCGCGACTTCCCGCAACCGGCTCCGGTCCCGCGGCCCGACATCGGCGCCTCGGGCACGCCCGCGGGCAAGGGTCTTGAGAAGAACCCGGCCGGCTGGCCCGAGGGTTCGGTCCGGACCGCTGGCGGCTACACCGTGGTGCCCGAGGGCGGCACCAACTGGAGCATCTACAATCCGGGCGCCAAGCCAGGCGACAAGCCGGACACGCGCATCTGGGGCGACCCGCACGTCACCGAGAAGGACGGCGGCAAGTGGGACTTCACCAAGTCGAGCGACTTCGTGCTGCCCGACGGCACGCGCATCGCGGCCCAGACCTCGAGCGAGAAGGGCCAGTCGGTCACCAAGGGGCTCGATATCACCAACGGCGCCGACCATGTCTCGATCACCGGAGTCGATGGCAAGCCGCAGACCAGCGACGTCAAGCACGACGGTTACGAGTGGCGCGCGCAGCACCTGGCCGAGAACCCGGGCCGCGATACCTACAAGCTGGGCGGCGACGGCGACGACTGGTTCCTGGTGCGCAACGGCCAGAACCAGGGCGAGGTCACCGGCGCGCATCTCGACAACAAGACCGGTCGCTACGAGCAAGAGACCAACGGCAAGGCCTACAACGTCGACCCGAACCTGCGGCCTCCGTTCGGCTCGGACGCCTGGGGCAACATGCTGCGCAACGAGTCGATCGACTACATCTCGAGCCAGTTCGGTCTCGACCCGTACACGGCGCGCAACATCGGCGAGATGTTCCATGCCGAGCACTCGACCTCGCAGTACTTCCAGAACCTGGAGAAGCTGTCGGCCTACACCGGTCCGTTCGGCGGTCTGTTCGGGCTGGCCTTCGGCTGGCAGGGTGCGTTCGACGCCGTGTCCGGCATGTCCGATGCCATGAACAGCCTGGCCGACCTGCACGCCTCGCAGCTCGGCTTCCGCGGCGCCTTCCTGTACTAGCGTGAGCGCGGAGTGAGCCGCTAGCGTCGCTCGGGCAAGTCTGGTACAAAAGCCCTGCCGTGCTCTCGCGGCAGGGCTTTTTTTTATTCCAGCGATCGGAGGAACCGGATGGCGACCAAGGCAAAGGGCGGGGCGGGCGACAAGAAGAAAAAGCCGGTGGTCGAGGGCGGTGGCGGCGGCGGTGCTGCGGCAGCAACCCAGGAGCCGGTGACCGTTGCCTACGATCGTCAGCTGCTCAATGAGTTCGTGCTGGGCAACATCACGCTCGGTGAGCTCGAGGGTATCGGCAAGGACGTCCAGTACCAGATCGCCGAACGCGGCTACAAGCTACTCAATGCCGGCAAGCTCAAAGACGCCGAGAAGATCTTCAAGGGGTTGATCACGCTGGACCCCTTTGACAGCTATTTTCATACCGTGCTCGGCAGCATCCATCAACGCCAGGACATGAAGGACGAGGCGATCGAGGAATACTCGCGCGCGCTCAAGGTCAACCCGTTCAACTCGACGGCGCTGGCCAATCGCGGCGAGGTCTTCTTCCAGCAGGGGCGCGTGCTCGAGGCGACGCAGGATTTCCAGGCGGCAATCGAGAACGATCCCGAGTGCAAGGAGCCAGCGACGCTGCGCTGCCGCGTGCTGTCGATGGCGCTGGCCAAGACGATCGAGGAGAACAAGGAAAAGATCCTGGAGTCGATGGCCAAGGTCAAGAAGGGTGCTCCCAAGAAGGCCGCCGCCGCGCCGGTCAAGGCCAAGCCGGCCCCAGCCGCAGCCAAGCCCAAGCCCGCAGCTCCTGCCAAGAAGAAGTAGCTAGCGAGACTCGTCCACACGCCGCATCGCCTCGAGCAACAAGAACGTCGTCGTGTTGTTGATGTTGCGCGCGCCATCGGCCTGGCCGTAGCGGATGTGAAACGTCCCATCGCGCGGCGTGGCCAGCGCGTAGAAGGCGGTCTCGCCGTCCTGGCCCGGTGCGCTCGCGGACACCACCTGGCCTTCGACGAAGACGATCTGGCCGGTCAGACCGTCGTTGAAGGAGATCTCGACGGTGGCGGTCTTGCGGCCGAGCTCGAGCGTCTGCACGATCTCGGGCAGCGGCATCTCCTTGAGTGAACCGCTGACACCGCCCTGTTGCGCAGGCCCGGCCGCGGCCGCGGGTGCCGGTTTGCGCACGATCGATCGCCGCAGCTTAGAGACCAAAAAGTCGACGTTGAGCGGCATTGGTAGGAAGTCGTCGGCGCCGAGCTCGAGCGCCTTGGACATGTGGTAGTCGTCGGCGCGGTTGGAAAAGACGAAGATCGGGATGTCGCGGTACTCATCGCGCGACCGGGTCGTCAGGATCAGGTTGTAGCCGTCCACCTTGGGCAGTGCCAGTTCGGTCACGATGCCGCGTATGCCGCCTGCCTCGAGCGCGTCGCGCGCCACCTGTCCGTCGGTGACGTGGCGGACCGCAAAACCCTCAGCCACCAGCCGGACCTTGAGGCTGCCGGCCAACGTCTGGTTGGGGGTGGCCAGCAGCAACAGGTCGCCAGAGTCGCCAGCCACTTCGTGGCCGCGTGCCGCGTACAGCCGCCGGATGGTCTCTTCGAGCGCGTCGCGTGGCGCGGCCCAGACGTCGGCGTGCTGGGCCGCGATCAGGACGCGCGCCTCGGTGATCGCCGAGGCATCGCGTGGGTCTGCCACCAGCAGGGTGACGCACTTTTGCGCGGGGTCAAAGGCAACCGGCAGCACCCGCTTGGCGCTGGCGTAGACCTCGGGCAATGCCGACAGCAACTGGTCCGGGACCTTGAGCGCGCTCAACTTGTCGGCGGTGATGGTGGGGACACCGGCCTGGCGGCCGCGCGCGGTTGCCAGGTCCTGGTCGCTGATCGCGCCGCTCTGCAGCAGCAGGTCGCCCAGATGACCACCGCGCTGGCTCTTGAACTCGAGCGCCTGGTCAACCTGCGTCTGCGTGGTGGCCCGCATAGCGACCAGGATCTCGCCCAGCTTGCGTGGGTCTGGCTCGAAGGCTGTGCTCGGCCGTGGCGGCGGACGCGAGGCTGGTCCGGCCGGCGTTGCGTTGGACGGCAGGGTGTCGGCCGGCACGAACGCCGGGCTGGCGACCGGGACCGTCGACGCGGGCCGGCCTGGCAACGGCGGTGGCGCGGTCGGCGGCGCTGGCGACAGCAGTGAATCGAACACCGAAGGCGACGGTTGCGTTGGCGCTGCTTCGAACGGCACCTTGTTGGGTGCGGGCGGTGGGCTGATGACACGCGCCGCTGGCGGCGGGGTCGGAATGCGCGGTGCGGTTGCCCGCGGCGATGGGGGTGGCGTGATGGCGCGCAACGCCGGTTCGGTCTGGGGCAGGTTGGGTGTCCCCGAACGCAGCGCTGGCGGCACCGCTCGCGCTGGCGGCTTGATGGCGCGCAGATCCGGCTCGGTCTGGGGCATCCCCGGCGTCGGGCCTGGTAGGCGCTGCGGTCGAGCCGGCGACGGTGAGGGTGGCGGTACTGACGTAGCGGCCGGCGTCATCACGTCGGTCTTCTCGTTCGAAGCCGCGCGATCCACCTCGGTCTTTTCGTCGGTGGTTGGCGGCGCAAACGGACTCACGATCCCCGCTTCGGTCCGCATCTGCGGCTCGAGCGGATGTCCATGGACATCAGGACTGGTGACCGCGCCAAAGTCGATCGGCAGCGGCGCCGGCACCTCGCGCGCCTCAATTGGCGGCGGCGCGCTCTTGATCTTCGAGGGATCAGGCCGCAACACACCAAACGCCTGCGCCCACTCGGCCAGCTGAGCGCGCTGCGGCCGGATGCCGGCCAGGTCGATCTGGACCTTGAGCGCGCTGAGCAAGTCGCCCGCCCCCAGCTGTGATTCGTCGTCGGCCAGTCCGAGACCCTGCAGGAACAGCGGCTCGAACTGGGCGCGCAGCACCGACTGGATGCCCTGTTCGGCTGCCGGCAAACGGCGTAGCGAACCCGCGTTGAGCACCTCGTAGAGCAGGGCCGAGGTACCGGCGACGTCGAGTCGTTGTGACGGCCCCGCCGACCGGCGCGGCGATTCGGCGCCGAGTAAATGGGTGGTTCCGTCGTCGCCGATGAGCACGTGCGCCGCGCAAAGGTCGCCGTGGTAGATGAGGCCGCTGGGGCTGCGCACGCTGTGCAGCGCCCGCAGCCCGACCAGCAGGTCGACCACGATCGTCAACGCCACTTCGATCGAGACCGCGGGCTGACGCTGCTTGATTTCCTTGAGCAGGTGGCCGAGGTCAACTGCTGGCAGTGCCGGGCGGGCCAGGAACACCCGCCGGTCGACCACGCCCCAGCTCGTCGGCAGCACCAGGTGGCTGCAGTCCATCGCGTCGATCAGCTGGGCGCGACCGGCCAGCGCTGGCAACTCGTTGGCATCGACCTTGTGAAAGATCTTGAGCACGACGGTGGGACCCGCGCCACGGTTGGCGTCGGCGACGAAGACATCGGCGCTGGCGCTGGTCGACAGCTGTTCGCCCAGTTGGTACTCGCCAAACGAGCTGGACGCTCCCGCCACCAGATCACCTCGAGCGCAACCGGTCGCGGTCACGCGATCCGGCCTTGATAACATTGGCGTGCAAACCGATGCAACCGCCGACCCTGGCCAGCAGCGTCGGTAGGCGCGCGTGCACCATCAACGGCTGGCGCACTCGGGATATCCGACGGGATTGTCCAGCGCCTCGCGACACGCCGCTTCGACACCAGCCGTCAGCAACTCGCGCGCGTTGCGGCAGCCTGCGCCGGCGGCGCAGACCTCGTCCACACCGCAGGTCTTGTCGACCAGCTCGGCGCATGGATCGGGCGCGCAGGCGCCAAGCGCGAGGGCGCCGAGGGTGCAGCCGAGCCAGATGGCGACGCAGAGGCGGCCCATGGTCGAGGTCAACCGCGTGCGAGGGCAGCAACCGCCGCCTGGCGGATGGCGCTGATGGCGGTGGCATACGTCGGGGCACGGAATACCGCCGACCCGGCGACAAAGATCCGGCAACCCGCGCTGGCGAGTGCGCCCGCGTTGTCAGGGACGATGCCGCCGTCGACCTCGATCGGTACCTGCGTTCGACCGGCCGCGTCGAGCAGTTGCCGCACCTGGCGCACCTTGTCGAGCGCCGACGGCAGGAACGACTGGCCGCCGAAGCCCGGGTTGACCGACATGCAGAGCACCAGGTCGAGGTCGTCCGCGACGTAGGCCAGCGGTTGCGGTGGAGTCGACGGATTGAGCGCGACACCGGCACGCACACCGAGTCGGCGGATCTCGGCCAGCGTGCGCTGCAGGTGGGGACAGGTCTCGGCGTGAACGGTCAGCTGACTGGCACCGGCCGCGGCAAAATCGGCCAGATAGCGCTCGGGCTCGACGATCATCAGGTGCACGTCCAGCGGCAGCGTCGTGGCACGCCGGGCGGCGGCCACGACCAGCGGTCCGATGGTGATGTTGGGCACGAACCGCCCGTCCATCACATCGACGTGGATCCAGTCGGCGCCGGCGCCTTCGACCGCACGGATCTCGTCGGTCAGGCGACCGAAATCGGCGCTCAAAATCGAAGGGGCGATCAGCGGTTGCATGCCAATCAGGACGTACCATGGCGGCCAGGCCTGTGCTACGCTTAACCTTTCTCGCCTGCGACATGGCATGGGTGTGGGAGGTCGATGATGAACCGGCGCTGGTCCCTCTGGTTCGTGGTGAGCGCGCTGTCACTCATCCCGCTGTCGCTGCGGGCGCAGGACGCGAGCGGGGACGCGAGCCATGACGCGGCCGTCGTCGTCGACGCGGCACAGACCGACACGGCGACCTTGCAAGACGCGGCGCAGCCGGACACGGCGCCGCCACGCGATGCGGCTCAACCCGACACGGCGATACCGCACGACGCGGCGACCCCGCAAGACGCGGTACGGCCCGACACGGCGACCCCGCACGACGCGGTACGGCCCGACACGGCGACCCCGCACGACGCGGTACGGCCCGACACGGCGACCCCGCACGACGCCGCGCGGCCCGACACAGCGGCGCCGGACACCGCCGCGCCGGACTTTGGCCCGATCGATACGACCCAGCCCGACCGCACGCGTCCGGACACCGGCCCGTGCGTCTCGGTGTGCGTCGACGAGCACGTGTTGCACCAGTGCTCGACCGACGGCGTGTTGGTGACGCTGCAATGTCCGGCCGAGTTCATGTGCAAGGACGCGCGCTGCGTGGCGGTCGAACCGACCGACGGCGGCGACGATGGTTGCACCTGCTCGTCCAGCGGAAGCGGTGCCGCGGCCGCGCTCGCGTTCGCACTGTGCGCGGTCTGGTTCGGCTGCATCCGGCGGCGTCGGCAGTAAGTTAACGGGGGGCCGGAAAAATGTAGTACGATGGACCCCGGGGGCGGGGACCGAGGCGCAATGGCGTCGAGTTCACTCCGTTCCGCCGATCCAACTGCCCGCTGCACACGCCGTGTGCTGCTGCTCGACGACGAGGAATCGGTCCTCGGCGTTCTGTCCGACTACCTGCGCAGCCCGTTTCTCGAGATCGTCACCTGCCGCGAGATCGAGGCCGCCGAGGCGATCCTCGAGTACAGCCGCTTTGACGTGGTGGTGACCGACCTGCGGGTCTCGGAACTGGGTGGCCTCGAAGGCATCCGGCTGATCCGATTTGTCACCAGCCACTTCCCGGGCACCATCGTGCTGGCGATGAGCGGCTACGTCACCGAGGAGGTGCACGCCTTTGGCCGCGCCGCCGGCGTCACCGCCGTGCTCGAAAAGCCGCTCGACCTGCCGCGCTTGCGTGAGTGGGTGTGCGGCGGTCTCGCCGACAGTGAAGACGAGGGGGTCGATGAGGGGCCGGTCGCGTCGGTGCAGCCACTGACCGAGTTCCTGGCGGCCGACCTGGTCTATTCGGTCTACCAGCCGATCGTCGACCTCTGCGCGCCCGGCCTGCCGATCCATGGTTACGAGGCGCTGGCGCGCGGCCCCAACGACAATCCGCTGCGCAATCCCGAGATCCTATTTGCCTACGCCACGCGCAAGGAATGCCTGCTCGACACCGACATGCTGTGCATCCGTTCGGCGCTGCGTGGCGCGACCGGGTTGTATCCGACTCGGCTGTTCATCAACGTGCACCCACGATCGCTGACTGCGCCCGAGTCGCCCGAGCGAATCGCGCGCGCGGTGACCAACGCCGGCTTGCAGCCGCAGCAGGTCGTGCTCGAATTGACCGAGCACCACGCGATCGTCAATCCGGCAGCGTTTCGCGCCAGCCTCGACGTGCTGCGCGAACGCGGCTTTAGCTTTGCGCTCGACGACTTTGGCGTGGGCTACGCCAACGTGCGACTGCTGTCCGAGATCCGGCCGCAGTACATCAAGCTGTCCGGCTACTTTGCCTTTGGCATCCATGCCGATCCGCTGCGGCAGAAGTTGGTCCGGTCGATGGTGAGCATGGCCACCGATCTGGGCATTCCGACCATCTGCGAGGGCATCGAGGATCAAGACGACCACGAGATGGTGACCCACCTGGGTTCGCCGCTCGGCCAGGGCTACCACTACGCCCGTCCGGCCAAGGCTGCCGACCTGGTCCAGCGCTTTGGCACCAGCGGTCTGATCAACGCCAGCTGAGTCAGCAGACCCGCCAGCAAACGCCGCGCCGCGCAGACACCGCTTGACCGGTCCAGGTCGCCTTGACAGCATGGCGCCTCTTCGATCGCGGCCGCATGCGGGCGGGCTGCGATCGGACGACCCGAGGGAGGCGGTATGTCGAGCGGCGTCAACAAGGTGATCCTGATCGGCAATCTGGGGCAAGACCCCGAGGTGCGCACCACCGGCGGCGGTACCGCGGTGGCCAACATGCGCCTGGCGTGCAGCGACCGGTTCAAGAACAAGAGCGGCGAGTGGGAAGACCGCACCGAGTGGGTCACGGTGGTTGCGTTTGGCAAGACCGCCGAG
>Ga0315268_10000327_pt1 | contig 55493 bp, 32 predicted proteins | sample C1_top_MG_FD_204535 | JGI IMG/M metagenome (GOLD analysis project Ga0315268, IMG submission 204535) | Sediment microbial communities from Yellowstone Lake, YNP, Wyoming, USA - C1_top | ecosystem: Environmental > Aquatic > Freshwater > Lake > Sediment | place: USA: Wyoming | collected 2017-08-01 | reverse complement strand
CCGAGCTCAAGCAGATCCCGCTCATCCTGACCAGCTCGGAGCAGACGGCGGACGCGTTTGAGGCCCACAAGGGCCAAAAAAACCACGCCGACGCCTACCTGCTCAAGCCGTTCCAGCTGGACGCGCTGCTCGAGCAGGCGCGCAGCGTGGCGCCGACGCTGTTCGGCGAGGGCGCGGCGGCGGGTGAAGAAATGGCGCCGCCGGCCGCTGACGACGACGACGAGATCCTCTCGATCGAGGAGCAGCCGCTCGCGGCAGCGACGCCGGCCGCGGGCCCACCGCCGATGCCGGCGGCGGGTGGCAGACGGGGTGGGGCGGCGGGCGGAGCGCCGCCACCGTTGCCGGCAGCGCGACCACCGCGCGCCGAGCGGCCGCGGCTGCCGACGCTGGACGAGCTGCTGGCGGCCAGCCGAGGCGAGGACGACAAGCCCAAGCCGGCGACCGCTGCGGCCGGACTCGAGGGCAAGCTCGAGTTCCTGCGCGAGACGCTCAAGCGCAAGGAGTCCGATCTGGCGCGGGTGCGCGAGCTGTGGGCGGCGCGCGACCGCGAGATGACGGCGCTCTACGACAACCTCGACGGACGCCAGCGCGAGGTGGGCGAGCTGGAGCGCCAGCGCGACGGCCTGCGCGACGAGTTGTCCAAGGCGATCGACCGCATCGACGGCCTGACTGCCGACGTGGCGATCGGCGACGAGCGCGGCCGCCGGCTCGAGCGCGAGCTGGCCGCGATGGGTGAGGAGCTCAACCAGGCGGCCAGCGAGCACGACCAAGCGACTGCCGATCGCGACAACCGCATCACCACCCTCGAGAGCGAGTTGGCGACCGAGCGCGAGACCAATGCGCAGGCGCGCACCGAGGCGGCCCAGCGCATCGCCGACCTCGAGGGCGAGCTCAAGCAAGTGCGCGCAGCGGCCGCCGAGGCCGAGCAGGCGGCGCGTATCGAGCTGGATCAGCTGACCGAGCACCTCAACGGGGTGCGCAGCGATCTCGAGGAAAAGATCGCCACGCTGGAAGGGCTGCGCCAGCAGCTGGAGGAAACCAGCACTGCCCGCGTCGACGCCGAAGCGTCGCTGGCCAAGGCGCGCGCCGACATCGACGAGATCACCCGCCAGCTGGGCGAGCTGCGGCAGCAAAGTGACGACGCAGCGGCCGAGTCGAGCACCCGCATCGCCGAGCTGGAGACCGCCAACCAGGGATTCGAGAACGAGCTGGGCGAGACCCGCACCAAGCTGGCCGAGACCGAGTACCGGGTCTCGGATCTCGAGGCGGCGCTGGTCGAGGAGCAGGCCAAGGTCTCGGACCGCGAGCGCGATCTGAAGCAGCTGCACCGGCGCGGCACCGAGCTGGACGGCCGGCTGGCCGAGTCCCAGGCCGACGCCGAGGCCAAGGGCAAGGATCTCGAGGCGACCCGCGGCGTGCTGGCCAAGCGCGACGAAGAGCTCAACCACACCGCGGCGCTGTTCGAGCGGGAAAAGCAGGCACACGCCGAGACCCGCACTACGCTCGAGGCCGACCTGGCGCAGACCCGCGACACGCTGGGCAACCGCGAAAGTCGGCTCGACGAGCGCGAGCACACGATCAAGGAGCTGCAGCAGACCCGCGACAGCCTGCTCGACCGCGTCAAGGATACCGACAACCAGCTCAAGGCCTCCAAGCAGGCGCACGCCGAGGAGGCGGGCCGGCTGAGCCAGGAGCTGGCGCAAAAGAGCGACGCGCTGTTCCAGCTGCAGGCCACCCACAAGTCATTCGAGGAGACGACCCAGGCGCGCGAGCAACAGCTGAGCGACGAGCTGGCCCAGGGCGAGCAGCGCTACCGCGAGCTGGAATCGGCGCACCGCGAGTTCAAGGGCAAGGCGTCCGAGCTGGACAAGGCGTTTCGCACGCTGCGCGCCAAGCACGAGGAGGTCGACAAGCAGCGCAGCGAGTTCTCGACCCAGCTGCAGACGCTCGAGGTCGACCTGCGCGGCACGCGCGAGACCGGCGCGACCCGCGACCGCGAACTGGCCACCTCGCGCCAGCAGATCCAGGAGTTGCAGGCCGCACTGGCGTCGCTGCAGTCGGATCACGAGGACGAAAAAGCGCGCCATGCCTCGACCCTGGCACAGTTCGAGGAGCACACCGCGTCACGGGTCTCGACGCTGGAGCAGGACCTCGAATCGGCGCACGCCGACGGCGAGAGCCTGCGCGGCGACCTCGGGCGCGAGCGCGAGCGCGCCCAGCAGCTCGAGATCGACGTCGGCGAGGTGCGCGCGCAGCGGGCCGAGGAGGCCAAGCTGCGGGCCGAGGCCGAAGAGCGGATGCGCAAGCTGCAGCAGAAGCTCAAGCAGGCGGCCGAGCAGCTCGAGCGCATGGAGAAGGAACGCACCGCGTTGCGCGCCAACGTCGAGAAGTTGGAGGAGATGCGCACCGGATTGCAGAGCAACCTGGACGACCAGCGCAAGCGCGCACACGAGGAGGAGGTCACGCTGCGCTCCTCGCTCAAGGACGCGCAGAAGAGCGTTGCCACGACCGGCGACGCCGCCAAGAAGCAGCTGGCCCAGCTGACCCAGGAGCGCGAACGGCTGCAGGCCAAGCTGACCGAGATCGAGGCGCGCAGCAGCGAGCAGGCGGCCGAGCTACAAGGAAAGATGGAGCGCGCCACCCAGCGCGGCGAGCAGCTCGACCTGGAACTCAAGAAGGAGAAACAGGCGCGCGTGCAGGAGCGGGCCAAGTCCAACGCGGCCGAGGAGAGCTATCAGTCGCGGCTCAAGGCGCTGGAGGCACGCATGGCGGGCGGCGCCGGCGCTGGCGACGAGGCGATGCAGAAGCGACTGGCCGAGCGCGAGGAGACGCTGCAGAAGGCGCAAACCGAGCACAAGGCCACGCGCGAGAAGTACAACCAGCTGGTCGAGAAGTACAAGCAGCTGCAAGAAAAGGCCAAGGCCGGCGCCGCGCCGGGCGGCGGCGAGGAAGTGGCGGCGCTGCGCAAGAAGTACAACGAGCTGGTGACCCGCTACAAGGACCGCGAAAACGAGCGGCGCACCCTGCAAGAGGAGCACCAGAAGGCGCTCGACCAGCTGCAAAAGGCCAAGTCCGCGCTGCGCGAGGCAGTCGCGCATAACAAATAGAGCGGCGCTGCAGGCGAGCTACTTCTTGCGCAAGGCCAGCGCGTCGTCGACCAGCGAAAGCACCTCGTCGAACTTGAACGGCTTGGGCACCAGCAGATCGATGCCGGCGTTGCGCATCTCGTTCTCGTCGACGCTGGCGCCCCAGCCGGTGAGCAGGCCGATTGGCATCGCCGGATCGAGCTTCTTGATCTCGCGCGCCACGTCAAAACCGCTCATGCCAGGCATGCCGAGGTCGGTGAACACCACGTCGAACTGACCGGCGCGAAACTGCTCGAGGCCGTTGGGCCCATCTTCGGCCAGCACCACGCTGTGGTCCGCGGTGGCCAGGATATCGGCCAGCACCTCGCGGATCGCCTGCTCGTCGTCGATGACCAGGATGCGCGAACCGGCCGCGCGGGTGGCCGGCGCGGTGGCGGGGGCGGCTGCGGGCACGATCGCGGGCGCCTCGACCGTCGGCAGCTCGATGCGGAACACCGTGCCGACCTGCTCCTCGCTGGTGACGACGATGGTGCCCTTGTGTTGCTGGATGATGCCGTAGGACACGGACAGGCCGAGGCCGCTGCCGCGCGACCCCTTGGTGGTGAAGAACGGGTCGAAGATGCGGCCGCGCACCTCGACCGCCATGCCGACGCCGGTATCCGAGACCTCGATGTAGGCGCCGATCTCGCAGCGGCCAGTGGTGATCCAGAGCCGGCCGCCGGCGGGCATGGCGTCGCAGGCGTTGTTGATCAGGTTGGTCAGCACCTCGCGCAGCTGCTGGGCGTTACCCCAGATGCCTGGAGCCTCGGCGCACTCGACCTGGACGTCGATGTGGACGCCGTCGCGCGAGGCGCGATCGAGCCAGCGCGGCTGGGTATACTCGACCGCCTCGCGCACCACCTCGGCGACCTCGACCGACTGGTACTCGGCGTCGCTGCGGTGGCGCGAGAACTCCTGGATCCGGCGCACGGTGGCGGCGCCGTCCAGCGCCGCGCGCTCGATCACCTCGACGTTCTTGCGCAGGCCTTCGTCGCTGATGTAGTTCTTGAGCAGCTGCGCCCGGCCGAGGATGGCGCCCAGCACGTTGTTGAAGTCGTGCGCCACGCCGGCCGCCAGCTCGCCCAGCGCCTCCAGCTTGCCTGCCTGCACCAGTCGCTCCTGGGTCACCTGCAGCTGCGCCAGCGTGCTCTCCAGCTCCGAGAACAGCCGGGTGTTCTTGATCGCCACCGCCAGGTGCGCGGCCAGCGTATCGAGCGACTCGCGCATGTCGTCGTCGACCGCCGAGTCGCGCATCCAGGACAGGTTGAGCGTGCCGACCGGCGCGCCGTCGACCACGATCGGCACCGCGGCAAAGGTGCGCATGCCCAGCTGCGCCAGCTGCCGTTCGTACTCGCCGCCCGAGCTGCCCGGGTCGACCACCACCTGCTGCTGCGACTCGATGGCCAGCCCCATGGCCGAATCGGCGCGCGCCACCACCGCCTGGGGCGGCTCGACCTCGACACCGTCGACCGACAGGAAGTGCAGCTCGAAGCTGTCGTTGGCAGTGTCGTAGAGCGAGACGCTCACCCGCTCGCAGCCGACCAGCCGGTGCAGCTGGCTGGCCGCCAGCGCGAACACCTCGCGCGCGTCGAGGGTGCCGCCGATGACGCGCGTGATCTCGTCCAGCGCCACCAGTCGCCGCACCGAGCGCTTGAGCCGCTCGTACACTTGCGCCTTGTCGATGGCGGTGCCGATCTGGTTGCCGATGTGGGTCAGCAGGTCCAGTTCCTCGGCGTCGAAGGCGCGGGCGTGGTCGGTGAAGCCGACCGCCACCCCGAGCATGCGGCCGGCCGCCTTGATCGGCACCGCCACCGCCGATACGAAGCCGGTGCCGCGCAGTTCGTTGATGTGCACGCGCGGGTCGGTGCGCAGGTCGTCCATGACCAGCAACTCGCCGGTCTGGGCGACGATGCCGACGATACCGACACCGACCGGGATCGCCCGCAGGTGGCGGCGAAAGGCGTCAGTGACGCCGCGAAAGGTATGGTTCTCGACGACGGAATGCTTACTGTTGACCAGCGAGATGCCGGCCGCGCTCAGGTTCATCACGCTGATCAGGCGCTCGGCCGCGATGTCGAGCACGGTGCCCAGGTCGAGCGAGCGGTTGACGGTGGCGGCGATGTCGTTGAGCACCGCCAGCTCGCGGTTGCGCCGAACCAGTGCCTTCTCGAATGCCTTGCGCTCGGTGATGTCGTTGAGGACACCGAGCGTCGCCGGCCGCCCCTCGTACTCGATGTAAGCGACCGAGACGCCGACGTCGAAAGTGGCGCCGCGCGAGTTGCAGGCGACAAACTCGTAACGCGGCTCGAGCGTCTCGCCGCGCGCCGACCGCCGCGCCCGGTCGCGGATCATCTCCCGGCTCTGCGGTGCGATCAGGCTCTCGAAGTCGAAGCTTTCGGCGCGCACCTGCGCGCGGGTGACGCCGAACAGCTGTTCGAAGCGGCGGTTGACAAAGACGAACCGGCTGTCCTGCAGGATGTAGATGGCGTCGTAGGTCTCCTCGAGCAGCGTCTGGTAGTGGTCGTCGGTCGGATCAAAGCGCTTGAGCGCGGCCTCGTCTACCGCACGCCGCAGCAGGATCGGCAGCGTGCGGGTCAGGTCGAGCGACTTGGGCACGAACTCGCGCACGCCGCGCTGCAGCACGTCGGAGGCGGCGTTGGGATCGTTGAGGCCTGACAGCACGATCACTGGCGGTAGCGGCCGTCCGTTCTGCTTGATCTGGTCGAGCAACTGGGGTGCCCGCATGTCAGGCAGGGTATCGTCGAGCACCACGACGTCGAACTCGCCGTTGCCCAGCCGGGCCAACGCCTCGGCGCCGGTGCGCACCACCTCGATCGCAAATCCGGCGAGCTGTTCGCGAACCAGCAGCTCCAGCGCGGCGATCTGGCGTTCGTCGTCCTCGACGACGAGTACACGGTGGACTGGCGCCAAGGAGCCTCCGTCGATCCCCGACCCCCAGGATAATGCCAGACCGCTGCTACGCCAAGAATGTGCCCGCCGGGTCGTGCCCACACCGTCCGTGCGAATACCGGCGCGACGCACTGCATATTGACCTTCGTACCACCCACTCCGTATCATGCCCCGCTTTTTTCGACGAGTGTCGGGGGCAATGATGCGGATTCGAAGTTGGGTGATCGCGGCCAGCCTGGTGCTCGCGACGCAGGTCCAGGCTGCCGGTTTCTACCAGAGCGAGATCGGCACCCGCGCCATCGGCCGCGGTGGCGCGGACGTGGTCAACCCGAGCGACGGCTATGCCATGTGGCGCAATCCGGCCGCGCTGGCCAACCAGCCGGGGCTGTCGCTCGACCTCGACAGCGCGCTGATTTGGTTCGGCATGCAGTACGACCGCAGCGCGCCGTACGACCTGCCCGACCAGACGCGCGACATCGGCGGCTACCGCTTCATCATGCGCAAGCACGAGCCGATCGACCCGACCGACATCGGCCTCAATTCGGACGACGACTGGCACCGCACCTTCGAGGTCGGCAAGTACCCGTCCAAGGCGTCGGTGAAAAACTACTCGTCGCCGTTCGTTGCCGCCTGCAGCGGCTTGTTCGGCGGCGCCCTCGACGGCCAGGGCCACTGTCCAGCGGTCGGGGGCACACTGGTCGCCGGCGAGCGGCTGCTGCACGTGCGCGGGCTGACCCTGGCCCTGGGCGGCTATGGCCCGCCTGGCGGTGGCTACTGGTTCTGGGACCCCAGCGCCGGCGACGCGAGCAAGCCGGCCGCAACGCGTTACCTCGACGAGCAACACCGCGACACGCGCTACACCGGACCGCAGCGCTACTCGCTGATCGACCGTGACACGCTGGAAGCGTTCTACCAGCTGAGCGCGGCCTATCGCCTCAACCGCTACCTGGCGGTCGGCTTCGGCTTGCAGGCGATCGAGTCGTTCATGCGGATGCGGGTCGCAGTCTCGGCCGACACCTACGGCACCGAGGACGTCAACAAGGACGTTGTGGTCAGCGTCAACGCGCGCCAGGCCTACCTGCCCAACGCCAACATCGGCTTCTGGTCCAACCCGATCTGGGGGCTCGAGCTGGGCGGCAGCTACCAGCTCCCACGGCGGGTCGAGGGGCACGGCCCGGTCACGGTCGACTACATGGCGCCCGGGCTCGAGGGCTTCGAAGTGCTGGGCGCGCCCGGCAGCGCGACCGTGCGCTTCGTGATGCCGGCGATCGCGCGCATCGGCGCGCTCTACCGCTGGAAACCCTGGTTCGACGTCGAGGCCGATCTCGTGTTCGAGCAGTGGTCAGCCTGGAAGACCACCACCATCGTTGCCGAAGGCATCACGATGGGCCTGCCGGGGCTCGACCCGATCTCCTTCAAGCCGATCATCCAGCCGCGCGACTACCAGGACAGCTACAGCGTGCGCCTCGGTGGCGACGTCGATCCGCTGGCCGCCTGGTGGCCGGGCCACCTGACACTGCGCGCCGGCTATCAGTTCGAGACCTCGGCCATCCCGGAGCAGACGCTGGACGTGTCGCTGGTCGACGCCCCCAAGCACATCCTCGGCTGCGGCCTCGAGCTCGGCTACCTCGGGGTCAAGCTGGTGGTCGCCTACCAGCACTCGTTTCTCAACGACGTCAGGGTCGACGACTCGATGATCGCCGCGATCGCACCGCTGGGCGAGATCTTCGGCTACGAGACGCGCACTGCTGTTGGCAACGGCACCTACCAGGCCAGCTTCGACGTGCTGGCGATCGGGCTGCGTTTCAATTTCGATCAGACCTACGATTTTTTCACGACGCCCGCAACACCCTGAGGAAAACGGTCAGCTGCGCTCGCCGGCCGCGGCACCGAGCAGCGCCACCTCGACCCGGTCGAGCTCGGACGCCAGCTGCTTGATCAGCTCGGCAAAGGCGCTGCGCTGCGCCTCGGGCACCGGCTTGCCGCGATCGAAGCTCTGCCGCGCCGGGTTGACCAGGGTGCCGTTCTTCTTCATCGCGAAGTGCACGTGCGGGCCGGTCGACAGGCCGGTCGAGCCACAGTAGCCGATCACTTCCTTCTGCTTGACCTTGCTGCCGATGCGCGGTGCCGCGAAGCGCGACATGTGGCCATAGATGGTCTCGTAGCCGTTGGCGTGGTGGATCGCAACCATGTTGCCGATGGCGCCGTGATAGCCGCGCGCCACGACCGTGCCGTCGGCAACCGCGAAAATCGGGGACCCGAGTACGGCGCCGTAGTCGATGCCGGCGTGCATGCGTTTGCTGCCCAGGATCGGGTGCTTGCGCATGCCGTAGCGCGAGGTGATGTGACTGATCGCGACCGGTGCCTTGAGAAAGCTCTTCTGCAGCGACTCGCCCTTCTCGTTGTAATAGCCGGGGCCGTCGCTGCTCTGGAACAGAAAGCCGCGGTGCAGGGTGCCCTGGTTGTCGTACTCGGCGGCCAGGATCCGGCCGTAGCCGACGAACCGGCCATCGGAAAAACGCTTCTCGACCAGCGTCTTGAACTTATCGCCCGACTGCACATCGCGGTAGAAGTCGATCTCCCAGCCGAACACGTCGGCAAACGCATCGATCAGCGCCGGCGTCTCGCCGCCCTGCATCATCGATTCGTACAGCGTGCTCTCGACCCGGCCGCTGATCAGCTCGCGCTTGGTCTCGAACGGCAGCACGCGCCGCTCCGAGTTCCAGCCGCGCTCGTCGCGCTGCGCCACGAACAGCTCGGAGGGCGCGTTGGTCCACTGCGTGCGGTACTCGACCCGCAGCGGCGCCCCCGCAGCGTTGAGCTGGATCGACACCGCGTCGCCCGGCCGCACGCGCCGGAAATCGAGCCGCCCCTTGAGTGCGTCGACCACCGAGTTGACGTCGCCGCGGTTGAGCCCGTTGTCCTGCAGCGTGCCGGCCAGCGTCTGCCGCGGCTTGACCGCGACCGCGATCACCCGCGCCACCTCGCGCGCGGCGCGGCGCGCAACCTCGGCCGCAACCGGATTGCAGGTGCTGGTGCGGGTCAGTCGCGCCAGAAAGACGCGCTCGCTGCGCACTGCCCACAGCCTGATCTCGCGCTGCCAGCTCAGCTGCGCTGGCCGCGACACCACCGGCCGCGGCGCCAGCGTCGCCACCGGCAGCACGGTCGGCGCCGCGATTGCAACGAGGGCCGTCGAGCCCGGCACCGCCTGCAGCGGCTCGCGCGTGATGGTGTGGGCTGGCAGGATCACGTCGTTGAAGGCCGCCGGAGACAGCGCTCCGGTCGGCAGCGGTGCGCCGTGCGCGAGCACCGCGATCAGGTTGACCGCCAGCGCTGCCGCGCCGGCAATGACCAGACCGAGCGCCCGCCGCGACAGCCGATGGCTGCCGATCGCGGGTGGCACTGCAAAGCGGGGGCGGCGCAGCTCACGCCGATGGTTGACCAGGCGATCGCACAGCGGGCTTTGGCAGTAGCGGTCGATCATGGCGTCATGCCTCCGGCACCGGCCGTCCGCCCCCGACGGCCGCTCGAAATCCACTTCTCGCAAAACGCGTGGTGGTGCTGCCGGCTAACTTGCATGCTACGTCGAGTCCGGCGCGCGGTCAAAATTTTAGCCACCATGGTGGCAGGCTGGCTCCAACCGGGACCGGCCGGCGGCAGTCGGGACCAGCGGGTGGGCAGATGAAATAGCGGCGCTGCTCTGGCGTCCCAATGGAGTCACACGCTAAAATGGGGACCATCATGTATCGACCACTCGCACGCTCTGGCCGCCTGGCATCGGGTCTCGCCACAGTCGTCGTCGCGCTGTACATCGGTGCGGCATCGCCGGCACGCGCCGAGCCGATTCCCGACGCTGCCTGCCTGAGCGACTCGTGCCAGATGTGCGCGACCGGCGGCACCTGCTTCACCCAGGCGCTCGCGATGTGCCGTCACCCGGCCTGCTTTGTCGGCGGCGTGGTCGGCGGCTTGGTCGGTGCGCTCGGCGGTGGATTGATCGCGCCGCTGGTGCTGTTCATCCCGGGCGTCGTGCTCTACCCGGGAGTGGACCCGGCCGTGGCGTTTGTCGGCAGCATCTTCGTCGGCGCCGGCTGCGGCTGCGCTGCGCTCGGCATCCCGGGTATGATCATCGGCGAGGCCTCCGGCCAGGCCACCTCTGCTGCCTGCTGGCCCTGGTCGTGGGCCACCCAGCCGGCTGCTGCTTCATCGGGCCGCATGAGCCCGTCGCACAGGCGCTGAGCGCGAGGACCGTGACATGAAGAAGATCGCGCGTCGTGAGTTCATCCAGACATCAGCTGCAGCAGCGGCCGTCGCAGCGCTGGCCGCAGCGCCCTGGCGACGAGCATTGGCCGCCATGGGCAGCGCGCCGGCTGCCGGCGGCACACCAGCTGCCGGCGGCACACCGGCGGTCGACCTGGTCGACGTCAGCGGCAGCGACCCGCTCAAGATGGTGGAGGCAGCGCTGGACGCGCTGGGCGGCATCGGCCGCTTCGTGCGCAAGGGTGATGTCGTCGTCATCAAGCCCAACGCCGGCTTTGCCAATCCGCCCGACTGGGGCACGACGACCAACCCGCAGACCGTGTTTGCCGTCGCCAAGGCGTGCCTCGATGCCGGCGCCAAGAGCGTCACCGTGCTCGACTACCCGCAGGCCAAGGCCGACAAGTGCTTCAAGCGCTGCGGCATCACCGACGCACTGGCCACGCTGCCCAAGGTGCAGCTCAAGCTGCTGGGCCAGCAGAGCGAGTTCAAGCAGGTCGCGCTCAAGGATGGCATCGCGCTCAAGGAGGTCGAGGTTGCCAAGCAGGTGCTGTCGGCCGACGTGCTGATCAACTTGCCGGCCGCCAAGCACCACACCCAGACCGGCGTCTCGTTCGGTCTGAAAAACGCGATGGGGCTGATCTGGGACCGCAAGGCGTTTCACACCATGTTCGATCTGCACCAGGGGATCGCTGACCTGGGCCGCATCATCAAACCGCAGCTCACCATCGTCGACGCCACCCGCGCCCTGCTCTCGGGCGGTCCGGCCGGCCCGGGCGAGACCGTGACCCCGGGTCGCATGGTGGCCGGGGTCCAGATCGCTTCGGTCGATGCCTACGCGCTGACCGTGGCGCGCTTCAACCAGCGCCAGATGACGCCCGACGATGCGCGCCACATTCTCCTGGCCGGCAAGCTCGGCCTGGGCGAGATCGACGTAGCCAAGCTGCAGGTCAAGAAGGTCAACTCCTGACCAGCGCCGCGTCCGGTCGCTCGCGATGAACCGCTGGTGGACCAGAGCGCGCACCGTGCTGGGCGCGCCGGCAATGCGCCGCTTCCTCGCCTGGCAGCTGGCGCGGGTGCTGCTGCTGTGCCTGGCCATGTGGTGGCTGCGCTTCGAGTACGCGCACTGCGCCGACGTCGATCGGGTCGACCTCGGGCGGCACGGATTGTACGTCGGCCTCGGCTTCGATCTGGCGAGCGCGCTGGCGATCGAGTTGGTGGCCCTGCTGGCGGTCGCGCTGTTCCGCCGCGGTTGGCTGCTGGCCTGGTGCGCCACGGCGTTCTTCTGCTTCGGCTCACAGCTCGCCTTCGTGCTCTATTACAAGTACTTCCTCAGTCCGCTGCACCTCTGGATCCTGGTCTACCACTGGACCGACATGGTGGCCGTCACCGGCTCGGTCGGCGCGCTGATCAGCGCCTGGCGCGTCGGCGTCGGCAGCGCGCTGGCGATCGCTGCGTATGTGCTGGCAATCCGACAGCGCCGGCTGCCCGCGGTCGCGGACTGCGCGCCGCGCCGGCTGGCCGCCTGGGCCGAGCTGGTCCTGCTGCTGGTCTTTCTGATCAGCTTCGGCGTCAACCAGTGGCTGATCGTGCGGCACAGCCGGACCGAGAAGAGCACGCTGCTGGCGGCGCAGACACTGCAGCTGTGGGCAGGCGAGGTGCGCGACGCGCTGCGCGAGGCAGCGGGTGCCGACGATCCGAAGCACACCTCGATCGTGCTCGGCGTGCTGCGCGACTCCAACGCGCAGGACGTCGCCACCTCGGTCCAGGCGGCGCAGCACTATCGCGATCAGGGTCGGTCGACCCCGGTCGCGGCCGCGGTCGACGCGCGCTGGCCGCTGTACCGGCCGCTCAGCGCGCCCGACCCGCAGACCCCGGCGCTGCGCCAGCGCTTCGGCTTCGCGGCCGACCAGCGGATCAACGTCGTGGTCATCTTCGTCGAGACCTGGCGCGCGCTCGAGTTCATCCACCCGGAGCTGGGGCCGCAGGTCTTCCCGCGGCTGCGCGCGCTGTTCGACCGCCACGCGATCTGGTTCAGCGAGGCTTACTCGGCGGCGATCGAGGCGGCGATGACGGTGCGCGGCCAGTTCGGCGCGCTCTGCTCGATGTTGCCGGGCAACGGTGGACCGGCCGCCTACATCGCCTACCCCAACCTCGCGCTGACCTGCCTGGCGCAGCTGTTCCAGCAGGCCGGGTACCAGACGGCCTGGTTCTACGCGCAGAGCCGCCGCTTCCACAACACCGGCGCCTTCGAGGAGCGGCACGGCACCGGCCTGTTCTTCGACGACGTCTACTTTCGCAGCCGCGGTATCACGCAGCGCATCGGCGACTGGGGGCTGGCTGATCGACCGGTGTTGCAGGAGACGCTACAGCAACTGCTGCTCCTGGGCCAGCAGGGGCCGTTCTTTGCTGACATCGTGACCTCGAGCACCCACCACCCGTGCCGCGTGATCGACGAAGGGCCGCTGCCCGAGGCGCTGGCGGCCGCCACAGCCGACAACGGCGACTACGCCGGCTACCTGTCGCACCTGGTCTACCTGGACCGGGCGCTGGCCGACTTCCTGGAGCAGCTGTTCGCGTCGCCGATCGGCGAGCGCACGCTGGTCGTGGTGTTGGGCGACCACGGCAGCGCGATCCGCTCGCACGTCGGGCTGTCCGAGCTCGGTCAGCGGACCGCGATCCACCGTATCCCGATCGCGTTTCTCGCCAAGCAGGTGCCCCAGCCAGCGATCCTGCCCGGCCCGATCAACCAGATCGACGTGGCGCCGACCGTGGCCGCCATCGTCGGTCTGCGCGGCGACGTGAGCTGGCTCGGCCGCGACGCGCTGGTCGAGCCGGGCAGTCCGTTCATCGCACAGTCGCACGACGACCTGGTCTATCGCGACCCGGACCGACTGTGCGGCCGGCGGCTGGGCGAGCACGGCGCGCACTGCTGGCAGCTGGCGCCCGGCGTCGACCCGATGCTGGCGCCCGAGTTGCCGGACCTGGCCGAGGACGTCGAGCAGACCCGACGTTACCAGCGCTTGATGGTCGCGATCCGGCAGCTGGTCGATCTCGACCTGCTGGCGCCGCACGTTCCTTGAGCTGGCATCTGGAGCAGACCCATGCGTCGAACTGTTGCCCTTGCCTTGCTCACCACCAGTTGCCTGTCGCTTGCCGCGTGCGATCCAGTGGTCGCGACCTCGGTCGTGGCCAGTGGCTTCCGCGTCGACGCGATCGAGATGCAGTGATCGCACTTTTTCTTCCGCTGCCGGTGCGCGTTTCCTAGAATAGCGGTGTGACTCGACCTCCCGCTCGCAGCAGCGCTCTTGCGCTGGCGTCGTTGTTCGTCGCCAGTAGCCTGGCCGCGCGCACACCGGAGATCGCCGTCGATCCCAAGGAAGGCGTCTGGATCGCGGCCGGCGAGACGTTCGTGCAGCAGGCGCGCGACCGCTGGAGCGTCTTTGCCGGGCCGGCGCGGGTCAACGAGCTGGTGGTCGACAACCGCACGGTCTGGGTCGCCACCGACGATGGCGTGCTGCGCTTCGAGGCCGACAGCCGCCGCACCGGCCAGCTCACCATGGACGACGGTCTGCCCAGCCAGGCCGTGGCCGCGGTTGCAGTCGACGAGCAGTACGTCTGGTTTGGCACCAACCGCGGCCTGGCGCGCTACCGCAAGCTCGACCGCACGATCCGGGTCTATGACGACCAGAACGGCCTGCCCGACCGCGGCGTCAACGACGTCATGTTGGTCGGTCGCGAGATCTGGATCGGCACCCGCGACGGCATCGCCGTCTACGACCCGGACAGCGACGGCCTGCGCGCCTACGGCACCAAGGACGGCCTGGCCTCGGGCTACGTGGCCGAGATCTACCGGGTCGGCGACGACATCTGGTTTCGCACCGACGTCGGCCTGTCGCGCTACCGGCCAGCCACCCGGCTGTTCACCAACGTCAGCTTGCAGGACCTCGGCGGCCAGGAGATCCACGCCTTCGTGCCCGACGGCGAGCGCATCTGGATCGGCACCGAGAACGGCCTGCGCTCGTTCGAGACCACCAGCGATGCCGTGATCGCGTTCCCGCAGCAGGCCCAGCTCAAGGGAAAGTCGGTCGTCGGCATCGAGCCGTTCACCGACTATCTGTTCATCACCACCGACCAGGAGGTGGTGCAGTTTCACAAGGAGAAAAAGACCTTTCGCCGCTTCACCGCGGCCGACGGCATCGCCCGTCAGACTGGATCGACCGGCAGCGTGCTCAACTCGGGCCGGCTGGCGCTCATGTACGACGACGGCGCCGAGGTCTACGACATCCAGCGCGACGTCTGGTTCTCGCGCCCGCTGCAGGTGACCGAGCGGGCCGGGGACGCTGCGGCCAAGCTGTCGTGGCAGGTCTGGTCCAAGGCCGACACCGAGTGGCCGTTCGATCTGGTCAAGCTGAAGTCGGGCGACGAACGCTATGCCACGATCGAGAGCGGCGCCGGTGCCGGCTACCAGATGGCCGATGGTCGGTCGCTCGATCTGTCGCTCGCGCTCGACTACGGCGAGGTCGAGCTGCCGGGCATCCGCGACCTCAAGTTGCACGGCCAGTACCTGGGCACCAGCCAGAACCTGGTGCGCGAGCTGACCGTCGACGACATGCTCAAGGTCGAGACGGTCGAAGCCGGTCTCGAGAAGCCGTTCTTGCTGCAGGGCGGCAAGAGCCGTTTTGCCAGCCAGGGAGACCAGCCGCTGGTCAGCGTCGAAAGCGCTGTCGGCGCGCGGCGCGGAGCCACCGCCCGCGAGTTCATCACCGGCCCGCGGCAGGAGGTTTACGCGCTGCAGCACAAATACGTGCTGGCTGGCAGCGAGAAGGTCTTGGTCGACGGCGAGCTGCTCACCTCGGGCGCCGATTACACGGTGATCTATCCGGCCGGTCAGCTCGCCTTTCTCGATCCCGAACGCATCGACGACCTGAGCGTGATCGAGGTCGAGTACGAGTACGATCTGATGCCCAAGAAGGGGCTGGGTGTGGTGTCGCTGCTCGATCTGGTGCCGGCCGACCGCGAGGTTGGCGGCTGGGTGCGCGCCGGCGAGCCGACCGTGATCCACGAGGAGTCCGGGCTGTACGCGCAGATCGACGGCGCCGCACCCAAGTACATCGACCGCGGCTGGGTGCGCAGCGTCTACGCCGAGTACCGCGCCGGCAGCCGCACGCTGCAGCTGGCGATCCACGACATGGGCGACGAGCAGCACGCCCTCGACCTATACGGCTACGACCTGCCGCCAGCGCGCGAGCCAGTCGGCGACCGGCCAAACATGGTACTCGACGTTGGGCTGGCCACCTCGTACGCGGTCAAGTCGGTGAGCAAGGGCTACTACATCGAGCTGACGATCGACGACAAGAGCGACGCTGCCAAGCAGTCGATCAAGCTGTTCGCGCTGCAGGTGGTCGACCGCGGAGCTAACGCGGGCGCTAACAAAACAGACGCGTTGCGCGAGCTGGTCACGCAGACGCGCGCCGCGATCGCACCCGCGCGCGGCCTCGAGTTCGGCGGCCGCGTGCTGCAGCTGACCAGTCTGTCGGATGCGTCGATCGATGCGGCCGAGCGGCGCCGCATGATCAGCACGGTCGACGGCCGCTACGAGACCAGCGTCGGCGAGCGCGGCAAGGTGATCGCCTACGGCGAGGCCGCGGCCAGCGACCGCATCGACGGGCCGCGCCGCAACCCAGGCTGGGGCACGCTTGGCCGGCTGCGCTTCAGCCACCCCTACTTCGAGGGCAGCGCCGAGGGGCGCTACCAGGACCCGACCTTTGCCCCGCTCGGCTCGACCGAGACCATCTTCGGCCGCTTGCAGGATGAGGAGCGGATCGACGCCACCGCCTATCCCACGCGCTGGCTGCCGACCACGGTCTTCGTCAGCCGCCAGATCTCGCGGGTCGAAGGCAGCGATCAGACCGCGGCCGTCCAGCATGCGATGACCCGGGTGCAGCTGACCGAGGAGCACCTGCCGGCGACCAGCCTGCAACTCGGCCACAGCCTGCTCGATGACGCCGGCGGCCGGTCCACCTCGCGGGTCAAGGCAGTGGCACAGGCCGACTACGACCTGGCGACCGGCGCGCTTTCGTTTTTGGGCATGAAGCGCTTTTTGCTGCGCGGGCTGTACGGCGTCTCCGACGCCACCACCACCGACGACAACCGGTTCGACCACGCCGATCGGGTCGAGTTGACGCGGCTGGAGGCCAAGCTGGCGCCGACCGCGACCGAGACCGCCTACGCGCTGTTCCGCTCGCGCGCCGCGCGCCGCCAGCTGCAGCTGCGCGACGACCACCGGCTGCTGGACTACGGCTGGGAGCTCAACTCGGGTGCGCGCAGCGCGTTTGTCCCCGGTCTGATCCCGCAGGCCAACTACGCCGCCATCTACGGCGACCACCGCGATGTACGCGGCGACAACCCGACCCGGGTCACCCACGGCAGCATCTCGGCCCGGCTCGGCGTCTACCCGGGCGACTGGTGGAGCGCGCTGGCGCCGTTTGCGCTGGACACCCGCTACTCGCTGGGCGACGAGGAAAAGTCCGAGGCCGCGATCAAGACGCTGTGGCAGCAGGTGCACCGCGTCGACAATCGGCTCAACTACAACGGCATGGGCAAGTTCGAGCTCGAGCTGTACCAGCTGTTCGAGACCGCGCTTGCCGACCAGGTGCGCGAGCAGCAGCGGCAGCGGCTCGAGCTGCGCAACCGCGCCATCTACCGGCCGGTGTTCACTTCGCCGATCACGGTGCGCTTCGACGTCATCGACGAGCAGACGCGCAACGACGTGGCGGCGATCGAGGGCGCGCGGCCGTGGGGCGAAATGCTGGCTTGCGAGGCTGGCATCGAGTGGCTGATGCGCTGGACCCAGCTCTTCAGCTCCAAGCTCAAGGGCACCTACACCACGGCTCAGACCGGCAACCTGCTGGTGGTCGACCCGGTGACCGGGAGCGGACAGATCCAAAACTTTCAGCAGCGCCAGCTGACGCCCGAGCTCGAGCTGCGTTTTCTGGTGCAGGGCGACGTCGGGTCGCTGTTCATCCTGCAGCGCGACCGCTTTTATTACCTGTTTGGCGAGGGTACCGGCGCCACCGATGCCTGGGGCTTCGAGGTCGGGCTGGGCGCGATCTGGAAGCTGGGCGACAACATCTACCTCGACGGCGACGTCAGCTACGCCCAGACCGAGTGTCTGGCCCAGCCCTGTACGCCCACGCGCGAGGTGCGGCCGCGATTGCTCTTGAGCGTCAAGCTGTGATCCAGAAACGACTCAGAACGGACCGGCAGCCGGCAGGTACTCGACGGTCAGCTGCAGCGGCTCGCTCAGCGCCGGAACCGAAAACGCGATCTGGTGGCGCACCTCGCGCGCGGTGCGCTGGGGCACCGCGACCATCGCGGCACCATTGAAGCCGACGGTGCCTGGTGGCTGGGCATCGACGGTCACCGTCACCCGGCCGGCATTGACCGCGAAATCGAGCCAGAGCGTCACCCCGGGCGCCACCTCCTTCACGATGACACGGCCGCGGTCAGCGACCAGTGCAAACGGCTCGTCCAGCTCGCGCTGCCTGCGGTCGTAGATCAGCACGACCGCGGTGTCGGAATCGATGCGCAGCCGGCCGCGCGCGACCGGCGCCGGATTGCTCTGCGGGGCGGACGCCGCCATGGCGGGTCGGGATGCGGCCGCTGCAGGTCGGGAAGCGGCCGTTGCCTGCGGCCGGCTGCTGGGCGCAGACGCCGCAACCGCGATCGATGCCGGTGCGCTGCTGACCTGCGAATCGGCCGCGGCAAGCTCCTCGCCCGCGTCGACCAGCTGCTGGTTCGCCAATCCATCGCTGAGCCGCGGAAAGATCAACAGCAACAGCACCAGCCCGGCGCCAATACCGGCCGCCACTGATGCCAGCACCACCGGCCAACGGAACGGGCCGACTCGCCGCGGCCGCGCCACGGGAGTCGAGGACGCCGGCGCGGCTACTGGCGCGGCGACCGGCGGGGGCACCGCGGCCGGCACTGGTTCAACCGTCGGCGGCGGCGCGGAGCTGCGCAGCAGGGCGGTGTCGAGGTCGATCGCGGGGCGCGTGAAGACAGCGCTCGGGTCGCCCGCGACCGGCGACACCGCGGTTGCGGTGCGCTCAACCGGCGGGTCCGGCCCGCGGAGGGTGGTGAAGACGCGGTCGATCGTCTGCCCTGGCATGAAAGTGGGCGCTGCTGGCGGCATCTCGGCTGGCCGCGACGGGATGGCAATGCGGCCGGTCTCCACGCTCTCCAGCGCCTCGATCTCGGCCGTGTTGGGCGCCGGCAGCGCGTGATCGGGAATGGTCTGCGGCTCGTCGCTGATGTTGCCAAACAGACCGTCGACCGGGGCGTCATAACTCTTGCCGGCCAGCAGCGTCCGCAGAAATTCTCCCTGGCGTCGCTTGCGTTCGCCGGCGACCTGCCCCAGCAGCTGCACCAGCTGGGACCGCCCCTCGTGGGTGCTGCCGCCCAGCAGCTTGAGCAGGTCCTGCGCCAGCTCACCGGCGCTGCTCTGACGCGCCTGCGGATCGCGCGCCAGCGCCTTGAGCAGCACGTGCTCGACCACCCGGGGAAATGCCGGCAGCAGGTCGCTCGGCCGGGTCACCCGACCATCGACGATGGCCTCCATCAGCGCGCCCTCGGTCGCTCCCTGCACCGGCGTCCGGCCGACCAGCAGTTGATAAAGACAGACCCCGAGCTGGTAGACGTCGCTGGCCGGGCCCGGCGCGGTTCCGAGCAGTTGTTCGGGCGCCAGATAGGGCAAGGTGCCCTTGATGTAGCCGACCCGGGTCTGGGCGAGGCTGTCCTTCGCCTTGGCAATGCCAAAGTCGAGAATCTTGACCTCGCCATCGAAGCCCGCGATCACGTTGGAGAGCGTGACGTCGCGGTGGACCACCGGCGACGGCTGTCCCCTGGAGTCGCGCAGCGTGTGCGCGTAATGCAGGGCATCGCCGATGCGGGTGCCGACGTACAGCGCCGCGGGCAGCGCGAAGGCCAGCTTGTGCTGGGCGCACAGCTGACGCACCGTGGCCAGGTTTTCGCCCCAGACGTGCTCGAGCGCGAGAAAGTACTGCCCGTCGACCCGACCGAACTCGCGCGCCTTGACCACGCTCGGGTGGGCCAGCCGCGAGATCATGCGTTCCTCGTCGAGCAGCATGACGACGAAGTCGCGGTTGTCGCACAGCTCGCGCCGGATCCGCTTGATCACCCACAGCCGGTTCGATTCGGCACCGGTGAGGTCGCGCGCGAGAAACACGTCGGCGGTCGTACCGGCAGAGATCCGGTGCAACAGCTGGTAGCGGCCAAAGGGCTGCTCTTCCATGGGCAGACAAGCATAGGACAGCAACCCGGTCTTGGCACCCGTCGCGACATCAGATTTTCGGGCGCGCGGCCCGGACCTTGACAACCAAGGCCAGTCGCCCCTTTCGTTGTGGCCATGGCACGCGTGTTGATCGCATATGGCACCCACCGGCTGGGCAAGGACAGCAGCGGCCAGCCCTCACTCGAGATGCACATCCTGTCGACCGTGGCCGAGGTCGAGTCGGCGCTGGTCGAAAAGGGCCACCGGGTCGACCGGGCGCCGTTCGCACGCGATCCGCGCCGGTTCTGGGCGCGCGCCAAGCGCCTGCGGCCGAACGTGATCTTCAACCTGTGCGAGCAGGTGTCGGGCGATTGCACGCTCGAAAAGAATGCGGCCGCGGTGTTCGAGCTCGGCCGCTTTCACTACACCGGCAGCCAGCAGCTGACGCTGGCCCTGTGCCAGGACAAGGCGCTGACCAAGAGCCTGCTCAAGTCCGCGCGCATCCCGACCCCGTCGTTTGCAGTGGTGCCGGTGGGCGAGACGCTCGAGGAGTTTGCGCTGCCGGCGATCGTCAAGCCGACCCGCACCGACGGCTCGCTCGGCATCACCGCTCGCTCCGTGGTCAAGTCCAAGCAGGCGCTGCGCCGCCGCATCCAGTATGTGCACCACCGCTTCAAGCAGCCGGCGCTGGTCGAGCGCTTCGTGGTCGGCCGCGAGTTCCAGGTGGCGCTGCTGGGCAACCAGAATCCGGAGGTACTAGCGGTGGCCGAGCTTTCCTACGCCGGGCTGCCCAAGCACGTGCCGCGCATCTGTTCCTACTCGGCCAAGTGGCGGCCGATGAGCGACTACTTCCGCTTCACCACGCCGGTGCTGCCGGCGCCGGTCAGCGCCTCGCTCAAGCGTCGGCTCGAGGAGAGCGCGCTGGCCGCGCACCGTTTGCTCGGCCTGCGCGGCTACGCCCGCGTCGACTTCCGGGCCGATCGGGGGGGGCCCCAGATCATCGAGGTCAATCCCAACCCCGACATCTCGCACGATGCAGGGATGACGCGCGCGGCGCTGCACGCGGGGATGAGCTACCCCGACCTGTGCGATCGCATCGTGCAACTCGGCATGGAGTGAGCAGTGCGCCTTTCGTACAAACTGCTCAACGACCCCGCCGTGGTCAAGACCGAGTTGCTCTCGACGCGCGTCTGCGACCTGAAGCTCACGCTGTCCGGCACCATGTTGCAGCGCTGCATCGACCGCGCGGTGGCCGAGGTGCAAGACTTCGGGGTCGAGCTGCGGCCCTACTTCTACCTGTCGGACGCCTACGGCTGCGTGCAAAATACCGCCAATATCGGGCTCGGTTTCTGGGACGTGAGCGAGCCGCTGCGCGAGATCTACCGCGACGCGCGTGCCATGAACCGCGACGAGGTCGACCTGATCCTGCTGCTCAAGCACGAGATCGGCCACGCCTTTTGCTACGCCCACAAGCTGTACCAGCTGTCCGACTTTCGCCGCGTCTTTCGCATCCGCGGCCGCTTTTTCTCCACCTACCCCGACCACGACCAGTTTCCGGTCGACCCCTACAGCGTCGACCACGTCAACCCGGACTTCGACCACTACGCGCAGAAGCATCCCGACGACGATTTTGCCGAGACCTTTGCCACCTACATCGATCCCGAGGCCGGCTGGCGCGAGCGCTACCACGCGCGCAGCGGCGCGCTCAAGAAGATCGCCTTCGTGGCACAGCTGATCGCGGCCTACGGCGAGGCCAAACCCGAGGTCGAGCCCGGCTCGGGCCTGCTTGACCTGCCGGTCGAGCGCATCCGAAAAACCGTGGCGCAATTTTTCCGCATCAGCCGCAGCCGCTATCTGCGCGCTGCCGACGGCTATCTCGACGATGAGCTGCGCCGCATCTTCCACGCCCGCGGCCGGCGTCAGAACGCGGCGCCGGCCAACGAGTTGCTGCGGCGCTATCGCAAATTCGTCGAGACCTCGGTCTGCGAGCGGGTGCGGCCGCGCGACACCCGGGCAGTGACCGACCTGCTGGACAAGGTGCGCAACCGGCTGCGCGCGCTGGGGCTGGTCTACGACGTGGACGAGCAGGACAAGGCGCTGGCCGAGCTGTACGGCCTGGTGCTGCACAAGAGCTTCGTCTTCAGCCGGTTCGGTACCTTTCGCAATGGCCAGTAGCCGCAGCAGAGCCGCTGCCGCGCTGGCGGTCGCGCTCGCAGGTGCCGGCTGCACCTCGCGCAGCGAGGTGATCGTCTTTCACGCCGCATCGCTGTCACGGCTGTTCGGCGAGCTGGGCGACGCCTTCGAGCGCGAGCATGCCGACCTGCGGTTGCGCGCCGAGCCGAGCGGATCGCAGGAGGCGGTGCGCAAGGTGACCGAGCTCGGGTTGACCACCGACCTGGTCGCGGTCGCCGACGCGTCGATCATCGAGCGCATGCTGATGCCGCAGCGGGCGCGCTGGAACCTCGTTTTCGCCAGCAACGAGATCGTGCTGGCGCACAAGGACCACAGCCGGTTCACGGCCGAGGTGACGACCGACAACTGGCCCGACGTGCTGCTGCGCGCAGGGGTGCGCCTGGGCCGCGTCAACCCCGACACCGCACCGATCGGCTACTACCAGCTGCTGGCCTGGCAACTGTGCGAGCTGGCGCACCCGGGCGACCCGCACTGGCAGCAGCTCGAGCAACGGCTGCGCGGCCGGGTGGCAGCCGAACAGGTGGTGGCCGATGAAGGGTTGCTGCTCGGCTTGCTCGAGTCGCGCAGCATCGACTACGCCTTCATGTTTCGATCCACCGCCGAGGACCACAACCTCAAGATCACGGCGCTGGAACCCGCCTGCAACCTGGGCCGGGTCGACCTGGCCGCCGGCTATGCACAGGCGTCGACGCCGGTGCGGATGCAAGGCGCGCAGCCAATCGAAGTGCGTGGCGCCCCGATCACCTACGGCCTGACCATCGTCGAGGGCGCGCCGCACCAGGCCGCGGCCGAGCAACTGGTGGCGCTGCTGCTCGGCGAGACCGGACAGCGAGCGCTGCTGCGCGCCGGGTTCAAGCCACTGCGCCCGCCCGCCAGCACCGGTACCGCCGCGCTGCCCGGGTCGTTGCGACCGCTGGTCGCGCCGTGAACCTGTCCTGGCGCCAGATGCTGCTCGCGCTGCTGGCGCTGTGCGCGATCCACGCGCTGCTGTTCGCGCTACCCGGACCGGCGCTCAGCCCGGCCACGCATCTGGTCCTGTTCGCCGCCAACGCCTACACGCTCTATTGTGCGCTCGTCGTGCTGGGCAAGAACTCGCCGCGCCAGCTCGGGCTGTTCGTGGCCGGCTACCTGGTGCTGTTTGTGCTGGTGATGGGCATCCTGGGTCGCAAGTCACTCTTCGTCATGCTGATCGTGGTCTACGCCAGCCTGTTCGGCTCGCCGTTGCTGCTCGGCTTCTTTGCGTTGTTCGTGCTCTGCTTCGTGGTGCTGCAACCGTACGCCTTCGAGTCGTTCATCCCGCTGGCCTTCGTCTACGCCGCGGTCTGGCGCAGCCGGCGCGCCTTCTCGCGCTTTGCGCTGGTCTGCCTGGCGCTCGGCCTGAGCGCGCTGGCGCTGCTGCTGCTGCCGCTGCTGCACCTGACGCTGCAGGACTCGGTGCAGACGCTGTGGCGCACGCTCGGCCGCAGCGACGTGCAAGCCGCGCTCTGGACCAGCGTGCTGTCGTCGACGCTGGCCGCACTGCTGGTCGCGCTCTGGGGCATTCCCCTTGCCTATGCCATGGCGCGCATCGATTTCTGGGGCAAGCGGGTGGTCGAGTCGCTGATCGACCTGCCGATCCTGATCCCGCAGTCGGTGGCCGGCGTCGCCCTGATCGTGCTGCTCGGTCCGGGCAGTCCGCTCGGCCAGGCGCTCGATCGCACCTTCGGCATCCAGCTCGCGGGTCGCCTGTTCGGTATCGTCGTCGCGCAGGTCTTCGTCAGCGCGCCGTTTTTGATCAAGAGCGCACTCGCCGCGTTCGAAGCGGTACCCCTGCAGCTCGAGCAGGCCTCGCGCACGCTGGGCGCGTCGTCGCTGGCGACCTTCTGGCGCATTGCGCTGCCGCTGGCCAGCCGCGGCATCCTCATCGGCCTGGTGCTGGCCTGGGCGCGCGCCATCAGCGAGTTCGGCGCCATCATCCTGTTTGCCAGCTCGCCCGCCACCGCGCCGATCCTGGTCCACACCGAGTTCCTGCGCGCCGGTGCCAGCGAGAGCCGGCCGATCGCGACGCTGTTGCTGATCATCTGCCTCTGGATCTTTGTCGTGCTGCAGTTCGGCCAGCTGCTGATGCCGTTTGCCTGGCGCCGGGTCATAGCGCGACCGGAGCAACAGCCATGAGCGCGAGCATCGAGCTGGTCAACGTGCAGCGACGGTTCGGCGCATTCGCATTGCGCGACCTGTCGCTCAGCATCGGCGCCGGCGAGTACTGGGTCGTGCTCGGGCCGAGCGGCGCTGGCAAGTCGCTGCTCCTGCAACTGGTCGCCGGTCTGATCGCGCCCGAACAGGGCCGCATCGCAATCGCGGGCAGCGACGCCACGGCCGTGCCGCCCGAGCGCCGCAACGTCGGCATGGTGTTCCAGCAATCGGCGCTGTTCCCGCACCTGAGCGTGGCCGACAACATCGGCTACGGGCTGCGCCACCGCGCTCTCGATCGCGCGGCGCGCGACAAGCGAGTGGCTGCGCTGGTCGAGCTGCTGCGGCTGCAGCCGATCCTGCAGCGGCCAGTGGCCACATTGAGCGGCGGCGAGGCGCAGAAGGTGGCGATCGCGCGTGCGCTCGCCATCGAGCCAGCGGCGCTGCTGCTCGACGAGCCGCTCGGCCCGATCGACCACAACACCCGGCTCGAGCTGCAGGCCGAGCTGCGCCGGCTGCACACCGAGCTGCGCTTCACGGCGCTGCACGTGACCCACTCGCGTGACGAGGCGCGCGCGCTGGCCGATCACTGCGCGGTGCTGCGCGAGGGCGCGATCGAGCAGGCCGGCAGCGTCGACGACCTGTTTGCGCGACCGGCCAATGCGTTCGTGGCGCAGTTCCTGGGCGTCACCCCGGCCGCGGCGGTCGGCGATTGATTGGACGCAGGTCCGACGACTACATACAATTTCATATAATGAACGCGCTCCGGCAACACGGGCGAACGGGCGTGCTGCTGCTAGTCGTTGCCGGCCTGGGTCCGGCGTGCGGCATGTGCTTGCCGGTGTCGCAGCTTGCACTGTGCGACGACGACAATCCCTGCCCTGCTGGCTTTCGCTGCGATCCGGTGCTGGCGCTGTGCGTGGCCGTCGACGAGCCGGGGGCCGACGCCTCGGTCCTCGATCACGCGCGATTCGACGCTGGCGGCCAGGACCGCGCTCGAACCGATGTCTTGCTGCGCGACGCGGTCGCGACCATCGACAGTGGTCGGCCAGACGTTGGGCCGGTCGGCGTCGATGCTGCGCGTTCGTGCGCCACGACCCTGGATCTCGGCTCGCAAAATTTGACGTGCGGCACGGCGGCACACGCCAGTGCAGTCTGGGATCTCACCCTGGGCGACCTGACCTTGAGCTTCGTCTACGATGCGCGAGGAGCCATCGACCGTCCCAGCGGAGCGCGCACCTTTGGCCAGTGCGGTGTGCGTCAGGTTGGCGCTGCCGACCGGACACCCGCAGCCGGCTCCGGCGTCTGGGTCGCCACCGACGTCGAGTGGCGTGTCGGGACCCTCGATCCCGATCCAGTCGATGGCGGTCCGACCCTGGACATCGACGACAAGCTGATCGTGCAAAAGGCGAGCGGAGAGGAAGCCGAAGCGTACAATCTGCCACGGCCGACCGGCGGCAACCCCGGCGAGAACCACAATTTCTGGTTCGACCGCGATGGCGTCGACCAATGGCAGGACGACTCGCTGCTCATGGTCAGCGGCTCCAACTACAACACGGGTGGCATATATCAGGTTCAGCTCGCGCTTCACGCGACCGACGCCACGCACGGCACAGCCAACCTGACAATCAACGGCCTTGTTCAAGGATTCGAGACTGACGGCGATTGGGGCACGATGGAACTGGCGCCTGCAGGCATGACCTGGAGCGGCGACGTGACGCAGCTACAGGTATTTTTTGGATTGGCCTGCCAGGTCGTCGCCTCGACCATCGCCCTCAACGACATCGCGGTGACCGGATGCTTGCGGCAGTAGGGTGCAGGGGCCGTGGTTCGGCCGAGCGCGCGCTCGGTTGCACTGTCGCGCTCATCGCACTGCTCGCGATCACTGGTTGCGACCTCGTCGCCGCTCTGGGCGGCGGCGCCGGATTGCGCTGCGACAGCGACCGGGCGTGCGCGCCCGGGCAGAGCTGTATCGACCAGGTCTGTCAATGGACCGACAGCGGCATCTCCAACGACGCTGGGCGGGATGACAGCGGACGTCCCGTCGACAGCGGTCGCGACGTCGTGCCGACCGACAGTCCCGTCATCGACACGAGCGCCGTCGACCAGACGGCTGACCGAGATGGTGGCGCACACGATCGCGAGCTTTCGGACCTTGTGCGTGTCGACGCGATCGCCGCTCCAGACGCGCCTGTTCTGGCTGACGCCGCGCCAGTCGACGATGGAACGAGGCAGGATGGTGGATGTTCAACCACCTCCGTGGCACAGCTCGGTTCGGTCGATCTCGCATGTGGCGACCGGAATCACTTCTCGAACATCTGGGACCTGACTGCCGGCGACGTCGAGTTGACTTTCGACTACGACGCCACTGGCGTCATCGATCGGCCGACGGGTGCCCGCACCTGGGGCGCGCTCGGCGTGCGTCAGGTCGGCGCTGGCGATTTCTTGCCAGATACCGGCAGTGGCGTGTGGCTGGCCACCTTCGTCGAGGCCGCCGCCAACACGCTCGACCCCGATCCCGTCGACGCACCAGTCTGGGATATCGACGACAAACTCTTTCTGCAGAAAACGAGCGGCGCAGCCGAGAGTGCATACGACCTGCCCAGCGCGCCGCCAGCGTCCGGCAACAACCATCGCTTCTGGTTCGACCGCGACGGCGTGGACCCGTTTCAGGCGCAGGCACCGCTGTTCGTCGACGGCGGCACCTACAACACGGGCGGCATCTACAGAGTCGTCATCGCGCTGCACGCCACCGACGCCACGCACGGCACCGCGTACATGACGATCAACGGCCTGGCCCAGGGCTTCGAGACCGACGGCGACTGGAACACCATGGAGTTGACTCCAGCCGGCATGACCTGGGGCGGTGACATGACGCGAATACAGGTCTTTTATAGCCTGGCGTGCCAGAACGTCGCGTCGACCACATCATTCGACCACATCTCGGTGGTTCAATGCCGCTGATCTGGCGTCTACTCGCTGCACAACCGAGGCCCGTGCGCTAGGCTACGCGAACGAACCAGCGAACCGGTGAATGACCGTGCCCGAGCGCCTGCCACTCTCCAAGCTGATCAGCTCGCCCTTCATCTCGCTCGACGAGACCAACATCGAGATGGCCTCGATCCTGTTCCTTTTCGTGGCGGTCATCCTGGTCGTCAACATCGAGCGCCGGCGCCAGCTGGTGCGCCACCTGGTGCAGGCAGCGTCGGTGGCCGTCTTCTTTCTGATCATCTACTCGTGCCTGGGCGTGTTCGGCATGATCCGCAACGGCCTGTACGGGCTGACGCTGCTCGGCACCGCCTACACCGAGTCGTTTTACTGGATGGCGCTGCCGGTCGTGGTGATCGCCTCGACGCTGATCGCCGGTCCGGTCTTCTGCGGCTGGATCTGCCCGACCGGGACCATCCAGGAGCTGGCCTGCGCCATCCGCCGCGCGGCCGTGCGCGACCGCGGCGCCCCGTCGCGGCGGCAGCTGATCGCGCTGGGCGGGGTGATCGCGGCCTTTCTCGGCGTCGTCATCTGGTTGAGCGTGCGCCGCAACCTGTTCGTCGAGGACTCGAGCCTGCACTGGGGCACCGCCCTGCTGCTGCTTTGCTACCTGGTGCTGATCAAAGCGATCGACGACCTGCCGACGCGCGCCATCCGCCTGGTCAGCCTGCTCGCCATCTTCTTCACCGCGATCTCGCACCTGACGATCACGTCGCCCGTGCACTTCGCCTTCACCGCGCGCAACGACCCGGCCTCCGAGACCACCACCGTCGTCATCTTCGTCGCGTCGCTGTTCGTGATGCGCGCCTGGTGTCGCTACCTGTGCCCGTGGGGCTACCTGATGGGCTTTCTCCACCGCTTCTCGCGGCTGCGGATCCAGATCGATACCAGCCGCTGCAACCACTGCCGCACCTGCCAGGGCGTGTGCGACGTGGGCGCGATCGACGACGACGGCGTGCGGCAGCAGCACTGCCAGATGTGCTACGCCTGCGTCGACCACTGTCCGAGCAAGGCGTTCGAGGTGATCGATGTCTGGCACACGAGCGACGCTGTGCCTGCTGCTGCTGGCGGCGACCGCGTTGCGACCACGCCCGGCGCTGGCGACCGCGGCTGAAGCCGCCAGCGGCGACTGGCGGCAGAGCCGTGGCGACGCGCGCAACAGCGCAGTGGCACGGTTGCAGGCACCGGCCAGCGACCCGGTGCGCAGCTGGACCTTCGAGGCGAGCGGCCGCGTGTTTGGCTTTGCGCCCAACATGACGGTCTGGTCGTCGCCGGCGCTGGGCGTGATCGAGGGCCGCGCCGTGATCGCGATCGGCAGCTACGACAAGAATGTCTACCTGCTGGACGCGGCCAGCGGCAGCCTGCGCTGGAAATTCACCACCGGCGACGGCGTGTTCGCCGCTCCTGCCATCTACCGCGATGGCAGCCGCAGCATGCTGTTCGTGGCGTCGAGCGATCGCCTGCTGTATGCGCTGGACGGTGCGACCGGGCAGCGGCTGTGGATCCACTCGGTGCAGGAACACACATCGACGCTGGGCGGCGCTCGGCTGGCCGCACCGTGCGTGATCGACGTGGCCGGACAGCCGACCGTGTTCGTGGCGCACTGGGTCTGGGATCGTTCGCTCGCGCGCAACCAGCAGGAGGCCGGTGTCAGCGCGTTGGTCGCCAGCGACGGCCGACCGCTCTGGCGCACGCCGCTCGGCGACAACGAGCTGACCGCACCGCTGTGCGCGCTGGTCGCTGGCCAGCCGCGGCTGTTCGTCGGCTCGCAGAATGGCAACCTCTACGCGCTGGACGCGGCCAGTGGCCAGCGCTTGTGGCAGCACACCGAGCTCGACGCCATCCGCAGCCCGCCAGCGCTGGAGCTGGTCGACGGCCGGCCGCACCTGGTGGTGGCATCGAAGTACGGCCTGGTGCGCGCGCTCGACGCCGCCAGCGGCACCGAGATCTGGCGCTTCAAGACCGGCGAGCGCATCACGGGGTCACCGGCCATCGCCCATGTCGGCGATCGCGATCTGGTCGTGGTGGGCGCCTTCGATCGCACCCTGTACGCGCTGGATCTGCGCAGCGGCCAGCCGGTCTGGCGCTACTGGGCGCGCGGCGGCATCTACGCATCGCCGGCGCTGCTGGTCGACGGCGAGACCGGAAGCGCCATCGCAGCCTCGTGGGACCACCATTTGCACGGCGTCTCGATCGTCGACGGTCAGCCGCAGTGGCTGGCCTACACCGGGCAGCCGTTGTGGGAATCGCTGGCCTACGGCGAAAGCAACTGGTCGTCACCGGCGGCAGCACAGATCAACGGCAGCTGGATGGTCTACGCCGGTTCGTACAGCGGCACGCTCTACGGGCTGCCGCTCGACCAGATCGCGGGCAAGCAGGTGTTCGGCCCCCGCGCCAACGTCGGCTTCTGGATCTCGCTGCCGCTATCGCTGCTGGCCGTGGTCGGGCTGGCGCTGCTGCTGACGCGCACGGCCCGCCGGCGGCAGCGGGCGCGGCTCAACGCCGCCTGATGCGCTCGACCACGATCCAGCCGAGCCAGAGTCCGACCAGCAAGAGCGGCACCGTGCCATAGGCCAGGTACTGCAACCACGACGGCTCCTGCCGCAGCTGCACGCTGCCGATCGGGATCATGCCGCGATCCTCGGGCGTCACGCCCGCGCGGCTGTCCAGGCGCAGGCCGCAGGTCGCCACCGGTACGCCGGACGCAATGAAGGCAATACTGAGCGGATGCTGGCCGCGCGCCACCTCGGCGCGCCGCTCCACCGCCACGGCAAAGGTCGCCATCTGGCCAGGGAAGAAGCGCGCGCTGCCGCGCGGGGTCAGCGCGCTGGTCCCGCCCGCGCTCTCGACCGTCAGCACCAGGTCGCGCAGGTCGTGGTCGCTGACGTTCCAGGCGATCAACTCGAGCCGGCCGCTCTGCTCGCGAATGCGCACCGTGTCGCTCGACGGATAGACCACCAGGTCACCGGGCTGGCATTCGGCCACGCCGGTCATCTTCATCGGCGTGGCGCCCGAGGTAGCGCGCGCGTCGACGTTGGCGCCGCGGTCGAGCAGCGCCTTGGCCACGTCGCCGCTGCGGGCAAAGTGCAGCGGCGTCATGCCGCGCACATCCGTGGTCTCGAGCCTGGCGCCACGGTCGAGCAGCGCCTGCGCGGTGTCGCGGTTGGCCGCCATGTGCAGCGCGGTCATGCTGTAAAAATCGAGTGCATCGGCCGGTGCCCGCGCCGCCAGCAGCGCCGTGGCGACATCAGCGTGACCACGCAGGCTGGCCCAGTGCAGCGGCGTCATGTCGTAGCGGCCGCGCGCGGCCACGTCGGCACCGCGTTGCAGCAGCAGCTGCACCACCGCGGTCTGGCCGGCGATGGCCGCGCGATGCAGCGGAGTCCAGGCATACTGGTCGCGGGCGTCGACCGGCGCGCCCTGGTCGAGCAGCGCCGTCACCTGCTGCAGGTCGCCCGCCTGTGCGGCCCGGTGCAACGGCGTGAGCAACGGGTCGCTCGTCGCTGGCGACGACGGGCGCGCCGCCGGGCAGCCGGCGAACGTCAGCACCACCAGCAGCCCCGGCCAGTAGTACGCTGTGTGACGATCCGCGACCTGGAGCGACATCGAAAAAATTCTCCGCCCGCCTTTCGGCCTCAACTTAGCGTGGGTACACTATTGGGACCAGGTTTCTTGGAGGTCGTATGCGGGTGCCCCGGACCTTGAGACCAATGTTGCCGGCGCTGCTCCTCGCGCTGGCAACGCTGCAAGCCCCAGCCCCGGCCCTCGGGCACTGGTGCAACACGCTGTGGCAGGCGGGCTACAACGTGGTGGTACGACCCGAGGTCGACTCGGTCGACGTGCCGACCAGCGGCACGGCCACGCTCGCGGTCTGGGTCCAGAACAACATGGGTTACCCGCTGTACCAGTTCAATTTCCAGGCGGTGACCGCCAGCGGCTTCAATGTCAGCGCGCAACTCGACACCTCGACCCGCACCGTCGCCAATTACCTGATGCCCGGCGAAAAGCAGAAGTACACGCTGACCATCTCGCGCAACGGCGGCACCACGCTGCAGGCGGCCAATCTCCAGTTCAACATGAGCTTCGGTTTGAGCAGCAGCCAGTGGGGCGACTATGGCACGTCGTCCTACGGCCGCGACGCGGTGGTGCGCCTGAGCGACGGCACACTCACCTCGCTGACCAATCTCGGTGCCACCGGCGCAGATGGCCAGGCTGCCCACCTCGGCGCGGGCGCGCGCGCCGACTACGGCGACCTGATGACCGGCCTGGACGCGCTGTTCAACGAGTACTGCGTGGGCCGTGGCCGCTTCATTTGCCCCGACGTCAACTACAACAGCTGCCCGGCGCGGGTGACCGCCATCTCCAGCGACAAATACCAGTGGCAGCACCTCTGGGCCGCGGAGTTTTTGGGTGCGCGCAAGGCAGGCTACGCCTCGACGCCGAGCCGTCTGACCACCTTTCGCCAGCGGCTGATCTGCGGCAGCGCCGACGACCTGATCGGCTTTGCCGCGATGCCGATGCTGGTGCTCGGCTACCTGGGCGACAACGACACTGCCCACACTTTTCTGGAGAACAAGGTGAGCGGCGGCTCGGCCGCCGAGCAGGCGGTGGCCAAAGCGGCACTCTACGTCATGGGCCGCACCTCGGACCGGGACGACCGCGCCTTTTATCGCAGCGCGGTCCAATCGGGCCTGTCGTCGTCCAACGTCTGGATCGAGATGTACAGCGCGGCCGCACTTGGCCTGGCCGACTTCAACGACACGGCGGTCGCCGACCACCTGATCGCCAACGTGGCCTGGGCCAATCCCGAGTGCAGCGATTCGCCATGCGACGACGGAGTCGGCTTCACCGCGGCCCACCTGCTCGACCTGGTCACCTGGGACCGGCGCGGCTGGGCCACCGGTTCGAGCGACAGCGGCTGCGGCAGCTACTACCGCGGCTGCGACCAGACTCCGCCGCCCGCGCCGCAAAATGTCACCTGCGATACCAGCGGCGGTGGCGGCACGGCGCGCATCCAATGGAGCCAGGTCACGGCCGAGTCGATCAGCCGCTACTGGGTCTACTGGGGCGACCAGCAACGCACCGGCGGCTGCACGCGTCCGGGCACCTGCGCGGTCGACTACAGCGACTCGGGCAACACCACCGGCATCTACTACGACGTGGGCGGGCTGACCCAGGGCCAGACGTACTATTTTGCGGTGAGCGCGGTCGATGCCGCCGGCAACTTCAGCAACTACTCGGTCGAAGTACCGTGCACCATCCCGGTGACGCCCGAGCCGCCGGTTGCCGCGTTGACCTGTAGCCCGACCAGCGGCACCGCACCGCTCGACGTCAGCTGCGACGGCACCGCCAGCAGCGACCCCAACAACGACATCGCACACCGTTACTTCAGCATCGACGGCGGCGCCGAGGTGGACGACGCCGATGGTCTGCGCAACTACCTCGACCTGGCGGCCGGCAACCACACGATCACCCTGCGCGTGGTCGACAGCGGCGGCCGCGCGGACTCGGCCACGGTCTCGATCCAGGTCAACCCCGTGGTCAACCACCCGCCGACCATCGTGGCCTCGGCCACGCCGTTGACCGGGCCAGCGCCGCTGACGGTGACCTTCAACGGCAGCGGCAGCAGCGATCCGGACGGCGACAGCATCGCGTTCGCGTGGAGCTTTGGCGACGGCAGCGGACCGAGCACCCAGACGAATGTCAACCACACCTATGCCCGGCCGGGCCGCTACAGCGCGACCCTCACCGTCACCGACAACCGGACACCGGCGCTCTCGAGCACGCAGAGCTGGAGCATCAACGCCACCAACCAGTCACCGGTCGCCGCGCTCAACTGCACTCCCACGTCGGGCGCGGCGCCGCTGACCGTCAACTGCGACGCCAGCGCCAGCAGCGACCCCAACGGCGCGACCGACATCGCCGGGTACGCCTACAATCTCGACGGCCAGGGCTGGGTCGACGACGCCGACGGCCTCGCCAGTTTCGATTTCTCCACCGCCGCCAGCCACTCGATCGCAGTACGGGTGACCGACCAGAGCGGCGCCACCAGCACGGCGACCGCATCGATCCAGGTCACCGGCGGCGGCAACCTGCCCCCCACGGCCATGATCAGCGTCGACCAGAGCAGCGGTCTGGCGCCGCTGGCGGTCTCGTTCGACGGCACCGCCAGCCATGACGACGACGGCACCATCGTCTCCTCCGAGTGGAACTTCGGCGACGGCTCGCCGACCGAGAGCAGCGACACGGCGCAGCACGTCTACACTGCAGCAGGCGATTACACCGCCACCCTCACCGTGATTGACGACGGCGGCCTGACCGGCGTGGCCACGGTCTCGATCAGCGTGACCGCGACTCAGCACACGCCGACCGCTGTGCTGATCTGCACACCGACCAGCGGCAGCGAGCCGCTCGACGTCGGCTGCGACGCCACTGGCAGCAGCGATAGCGGCAACGACATCGCTCACTACTATTTCCGCCTCAACTCCGGCAGCGAGGCTGACCAGGTCGATGGCCTGCTCGACTACACCAACCTGACCGCAGGCAATTACACGATCAACGTGCGCGTGGTCGATGGACTGGGCGCCGAGGACGTGGCGACCGCCGCCATCTCGGTGAGCGCCGCCGTCAACCGCGCACCCACGGCGATCGCCAATGCCGACCTGGTCAGCGGACCGGCGCCGCTGACGGTTCACTTCGACTCCACCGGTTGCAGCGACCCGGACGGCGATCCGATCGCTTTCGACTGGGACTTTGCCGACTCGAGCACGGTCGAACACACGGCGGCACCGAGCCACACTTTTGCCGCTGACGGCAGTTATCGGGTGACGCTGACCGTGACCGACGATGGCACGCCGCCGCTCGGCGGCACCGCCGTGGTCGTGATCACCGTCGGCGGGGCCACCAACCATCCGCCCGACGTCTCGACCGCGTCGGCCAGCCCGCTGTTCGGACCGGCGCCGCTGGTCGTTGCGTTCGACGGCAGCGGTGTGCGCGACGTGGACGGCGACGCCGTCACCCTGACCTGGGACTTTGGCGATTCGAGCAGCGTGTCGCATCAGGCGGCGGTCAGCCACACCTATGACCACGACGGCGAGTTCTTCGCCCTGCTGACCGCCCAGGATGACGGCCAGCCGCCGGCGCACGCGACCCGCCAGTTCAGGATCGCGGTGACCGACAATCGGCCGCCTGACGTCGAAGCCGCCGTGGTGGCGCCGCTGACCGGTCCAGCCCCGCTGGCGGTCAACTTCGATGCGACGCCCTGCACCGACCCGGATGGCGACACCTTCAGCTTCCGCTGGAACATCTCGATCGACACCACGGTGGCGATCGAGAGCGCCAGCCCGACTGCCCAGCACACCTTTGTCGACCCGGGACAATACGACGCCACGATCACGCTGGTTGACGACGGCACACCACCGCTCGAGGTGAGCAAGCACTTCACCGTCGTGGTCACCTACCCTGACCCGCCGACAACACCCGAGGTGGTCGCGCTGGTTCCGGACGGCTGCGCCTGCACCGCCGCAGCAAGGCCGGCGCCGCTGGTCGCTTTGCTCGGTTGCGGGCTGTGCGCACTGGTGCTCGCGCGCCGACGCAGGCGCTGACCGCCGCCCGCCGCGCGACCTCCTGTGGCGCCAAAAATCTGGTAGATTGAAGGTCTGGAGGTACGCCATGCCACGGTGCCTGCGCGCAGCAGCCCAGATCGGAGCGCTGTTCCTCGTGCTCCTCGCCCTGGAGACACCAGCCCACGCCCACTGGTGCGACTGCCTGTGGGCGTCTGCCTACAACATCGTGGTCCGGCCCGAGGTCGACACCGTCGAGGTACCCGCCAGCGGCGAGGTCACGCTGGCGATCTGGATCCAGAACAACATGGGTTATCCACTCAAGAACTTCAGTTTGAATGCGGAGGCCAGCGGTTACAACGTCAGCGAGCAACTCGACTCCAACACCCGCACCGTGAGCAGCCCGGATCCCTATCTGATGCCGGGCGAGAAGATCCGCTACCTGCTGCGCATCTCGGTCGACACAGCCGGCGCTGGCAGCATGATGGCCACCCAGCTCGACTTCGACGTCGGCTTCGGCAACGGCAACGCGCAAGACAAGTACTACCCGACGGTCTCGGGCGGTGTCGCCTACATGCGGTTGCCCGACGGCACGACGTACCCGTCGACGCCGATCTCGGATCCGGGCGCCGGCGGCCAGGCGGTTCATCTCGGCGCGGGTGCGATCGCCGACTTTGGCGACTCGCCCAGCGGTCTGGATGACCTGCTCAACCAGTATTGCGTGGGCCGCAACCGCTGGAACTGCGGCAGCATCACCGACACCAGCTGTGCATCGCGTGCGACCGGTGGTGGCAGCAACTACGACTTCGAGTATCTGTGGGCGGCCGAGTTTTTGGCCGCGCGCAAAGCCGGCCTGGCCGAGGACCGCAAGAACACGTTTCGCGCCCGGCTGATCTGCGGCTACGAGGACGACAGCGAGGCATTCTGGACACAGGCGATGTTCATGCTCGGCTACCTCGGGGAAAATGCGACAGCGCGCAGCTTCATCGAGGAGAGGGTGCAAAACGCGAGCGGAACCGAGCTTGGTGTGGCCAAGGCCGCGCTGCTGCTGCTGGGCAGCCAGACCGACTACAACAGCTACCACGGCGACGTCGTTGCCGGCCTGAGCAGCGGCGATCAGTGGGTCGAGATCTACAGCGCGGCCGCGCTCGGTATCGTTGACAGCGACAACGGCGCGGTCTCCGATCACCTGGTCTCGGCGGCGCGCTGGGAGCAGCCCGACGCCGTCAATTCGGGCCACGCCTTCACCGCCGCCCATTTGCTCGACCTGGTGACCTGGGATCGCCGCGGCTGGGCCACCAACGGCGCGGACGAGGGATGCGGTGGCTACTACCGCGGTTGTGACAGCACGCCACCTCCGGCGCCCGGGAATGTCCGCTGCGACACCAGCACTGGCGGCGGCACCGCACGCATCCAGTGGGACCCGATCGGCAGCGAGCCGGTCAGCCGTTACTGGGTCTACTGGGGTGACGCCCAGCGCAGCGGGGGCTGCACCCGGCCCGGCACCTGCGCCACCGACTACAGCAACTCGGCCAACACGAGCAGCATCTTCTACGACCTGAGCGGCCTGACCATGGGCACCACCTACTATGCGGCCGTGACCGCGGTGGACGCGGCCGGCAACTTCAGCGACTACTCGACCGAGGTGAGCTGTGCCATCCCGGTAACCCAGGTGGCACCTGTGGCGCGACTGACCTGCACACCGACCTCGGGCAACGAGCCGCTCGACGTCAGCTGCGACGGCACCGCCAGTAGCGACGCCAACAGCGACATCGTGCACCGCTATTTCAAGCTCGATGGCGGGGCCGAGTCCGACGAGGCCGATGGGTTGATCGACTACTTGGCGCTGGCGGCCGGCAACCACACGGTCACCCTGCGCGTGGTCGACAGCACCGACCGCAGCAACACAGCAACCGTGGCCATCTCGGTCAGCACGCCAGGCAACGCCCCACCCACGGCCCGCCTCACAGCGACCCCGCTCAGCGGCCCGGCGCCGCTGACGGTCAGCTTCGACGGCACCGCCAGCAGCGATACGGACGGCTCCGTCGTCTCCTGGGACTGGGACTTCGTCGACGGCTCAAGTCACGGCAGCGGGGTCACCACGTCGCACCAGTTTGCGAGCGATGGCACCTATAATGTGGTACTGACCGTGACCGACGACGGCAGCACGCCGCTGACCGGCACCGCGGTGGTCACCATCACGGTCGGGGGCGCTGCCAACCGGCCACCGGACATCTCTACTGCTTCGGCCACACCTTGGTATGGCCCGGCACCGCTCACGGTCAACTTCGACGCCAGCGGCGTGCGCGATCCGGACAACGACCCGGTCACCGTGAGCTGGGACTTCGGCGATTCGAGCGCGATCTCGACCGAGCTGACGATCAGCCACACCTATTCCAGCAACGGCGTCTACACCGCCGTGCTCACTGCACAGGACAACCAGCAGCCACCCAACGTCAGCTCGACCAGCTTTCACATCGCGGTCACCGACAACCGGCCGCCCGACCTCGAGACGGCCGTGGTGACGCCGCTGAGCGGGACCTTCCCGCTGACGGTCACGTTCGACGCGACACCCTGCACCGACCCGGACGGCGACCACATCACCTATCGCTGGGAGGTCGCGATCGAGGCGACCGAGTCAGTGACCTCGGACAGCCCGACCATGCAGCACACCTTTGCCGACCCCGGCGACTACGACGCCACACTGACCCTGACCGACGACGGAGATCCGCCGCTCGAGGTGAGCAAGCGCTTCACCATCGACGTGCAGTACCCACCCGAGTCCGGACAGCCCGAGCGGGTGAAATTGCTCAAGGACGGCTGCGCATGTTCGAGCGCGGAGCCGGCCGCCTTTCCGGTCGTCAGCGGCGCTGCCCTGATCTCGACGCTGACCATGGTGTGGCGGCGGCGCCGACGCTGACCAAGCAACGGAATAGAATGCCGTTGCCATTGCTTACCCTGGCGGTGGCGCTCTGCTAGGCTGTGCAGGTCCAAAGTCTCCAGATACGAGAAGGAACATGGCCCGTCTCATCGCTTCGCTGGTCGCCTTTGTCTCGATCTTCACGGCCGCCACCCTGCTGCTCGGTTGCCCCAAGCGCGTGGTCATCAACGGCGTCGCGGTCGACTACGAGGAAGCGGCGCGCGCCGCCTACGACGACGCCATGGCTGCACGCAACCGCGGCGACACCGCGGCCGCGCTGAGCAAGCTGGACGCGCTGGTGGCGCAATATCCGGAAAGCGACCTGACCGACGACGCGCTGGCTGGTCTGGGCGACCTGGCGCGCGAGCAGGGTCAGACCAGGCGCGCTCGCGACGCCTATACCAAGCTGGCCAACGAGTTTCCCAACAGCCCGCATGCCCAGCGCGCCCGCCAGCTGGCGACTCAGTTCGACGTCGAGGGCGGCCGCGCCAACGATGCGGTGGCACCGCTGCGCACCGCCTTCGACAAGGTGAGCGATCCCGCCGAAAAGCGGCAGGTCGCGATCACCCTGGCGCAGACGCTGATGGCCGGCGGCGACGGCGGCCAGGCGCTGGCCTGGTACCTCAAGGCGCTGGACCTTTCGCGCAGCGCCGACGAGAAGCGGCTACTCGATGGCCAGATCCGCGACCTGATCGAATCGCAGCTCGACTTTCGCGCCGTTCGTGAGGCGGCCGAGAACGTCGACCCGAAGTCGCCGGCGGGCGAGATCGTCTCGTTCAAGCTGGCGCGCATCTACTGCCACCTGCGCGACTTCACCCAGTGCCGCGAGGCGGTCGACCGCTACCTGCAACAACACCCGTCGGGTCAGTTCGTGGCCCAGGCGCGCGAGATGTCGACTCGCTTGCAGCAGCGATTGTCGGTCAACCCGATCGTGGTTGGCGTCGTGCTGCCACTGTCCGGCAAGTACAAGGTTTACGGCGAACGCGCGCTGTACGCGATCCAGCTCGGCGCCGAGCTGGCAGGCAAGGAGACGCGCGGCGGGGTGACGCTGGCGATCCGCGACGACGCCGGAGAGCCGGAGGGCGCCGCGCGCGCGATCGAGGAGCTGACGCTCAAGGAGCACGCCATCGTCATCGTCGGCGCCGTCCTGCAGAACACGGCAGTGGCAGCTGCGCTCAAGGCCGAGGAGCTGGGCGTACCGCTGATCTCGTTCTCGCGCCGCGACGGGCTGACCGAGCTGGGCAGCTGGATCTTTCGCTACGGTCTGACCAACAAGAAGCAGGCCAAGGCGCTGGCCGAACTGGCGATGGACCGGCTCAAGCTGACCAAGTTTGCCATGCTGTACCCGCGCATCCCGTACGGCGTCGAGCTGATGAACGACTTCTGGGACGAGGTGGACCGCCGCCATGGCTACATCGTCGGGATCGAGGCCTACGATCACGACGAGACCACCTTCACCGCGCCGGTGAAGAAGCTGGTCGGGCGCTACGCGATGGGGACGCGCGGCGAGTACGGCACCTGCATCGCCAAGGCGCGCGAGCTGGAGCGCGCCTTCTCGCGCAAGAAGGCGATGGAGGAGTGCCAGGCCAACCTGACGCCGCTGGTCGATTTCGATGCGATCCTGATCGCCGACGACCAGCGCGCGGCCGGTCTGATCGCGCCGGCGCTGCAGTACGAGGACATCATCACCACCGGCGACGAGGACGCGATCAAGGATTACAAGAAGACCACCGGCAACGACCAGGTCAAGCCGGTGCAACTGCTGGGCGGGTCCGGCTGGAACGACCCCGCACTGATCGAGCGCGCCGGCAAATACGTACGCGGTGCGCTTTTCGTCGACGGCTTCAACCCGGCCTCGGGCGAGGCGCACGTGCAGCAGTTCGTCACCGCGTTCAACGAGTCGCAGGGGGTCAAGCCGACGCTGGTCGAGGCGCAGGCGCACGACGGAGCCAAGCTGGTGGCCGCCATCATCCGCGGCGGCAGCGCACCGGCACCCAAGACGCGCGACGAGATGCGCGCCCGGCTGATCGGGGTCAAGGATTTTCCGGGCGTCACCGGCGTCACCAGCTTTGATCAGAACCGCGACTCGATCACGCCACTGACCATCTTCACGGTCGACAAGGACACCATCCAGGTGGCCGATCTCGACGCCAAGAAACCAAAAAGCTAAATGAAGGATAGTGCCTGGCGCGTGCCGGCGCTGCTGTTCGCGCTGACCATGGTGACGACGACGCTGGCCGGCGTGGGCCTGGCGCGCGAGGTGCCGACCACCGTTGTCTTCTACGAGCCGCTGCTGCTGGTGCTGCGCGAGCCAGCCGCCCTGCTCGGCGGCCTGTCGTTCTCGCTGCCGCTGCTGCTGATCTTCTTCATGCACGAGATGGGGCACTTTTTGGTAGCGCGCCACTACGGCGTGGCGGCCAGCCTGCCCTACTTCATCCCGCTGCCGGCCGGCCTGGGCACGCTGGGCGCGGTGATCGCGATGCGCGAACCGTCGCGCACTCGCGGTGCCATCCTCGACATCGGCGCGGCCGGGCCGCTGGTCGGATTTTGCTTTGCCTTTGGCGTGCTGCTGGTCGGCTTTGCCGTTTCAGACATCAAGAGCGGAGACGAGATTGCGCTGATCGCCAACACCAAGGGCGTGGTGGTCGAAGGCGACAGCATCGCCTACGCACTGGCACGCTGGCTGGTCTACGGCACCTTGCCTCCGGGGTCCGACGTCTGGATTCACCCCACCGCCTATGCCGGTTGGTTTGGCATGTACTTGACCTGGCTCAACCTGCAGCCGTTTAGTCAATTCGACGGCGGCCACGTCGCCTATGCCATCGCCGGCCGCCACGCGCGCGCGATCTCCCTCGCTGTGCTGGGCTCGCTGGTGCTGCTGTTCGGCCTGACCCAGAACCTGCTCTGGGTCAGCTTGCTGGTGGTGATGACGGCGATGACTGGCCTGATCGGGTTGACCCACCCGCCGGCGATCGAGGAACTGCCCTTGACGCCGCGCCAGAAGCTGACAGCGTTTGTCTGCGCGCTGGTTTTTTTGGGCACGTTTGTACCCAATCCATGGCACGAGGTGGATCCGACCTCGCTGCCGCCCGCCCCGGTGATCGAGGTGAATCGATGACGGGTAACCATTTGGTGGCAACCTGCCCGGCCTGCTCGGCGATCGGTCCGGCGCGCTCGCTCTCGGTGATCGGCAGCAGCATCGAATTCGTCTGCGACCGCTGCGGTGCCCGCACCCGTCTCGCCAGCTACGGCGCTGACGACACGCCCGCGCAGAGCGCGATCGATTTCGATTCGGACACCGAGCGCGGTGGCAAGCCCAACCTCACCCCGCCGGCAGGCGGTGTTGCCCGCGACCCCCGGCTCGCCGACAAGCTGGCCGTGGTCGAGGGAGTAGCCACGCTGGCACCCGACCTCGCGACGCGCTACCTCGAGATCGTGCGCAGCGGCGATCAGCTCGAGCAGCACCGTGCGCTGGTAAATTTCGCATCGGTCAGCAAACGGCTCGAGCAGATGGGCGTGATTTACCGCTTTCGTTTGCAGCGGCTTCCCGACGACACGGTCGCGCGCGAGATGCGCGAACTGGTGATGCAGCTGGCCATGGCCGAGCTGGCGTCCGGCCACGCGAAGCGACCAGGGCAAACCACCAGCAGCCGCGTCGGCCTGGTCGCGGCCATCTTGTTCATCGTGCTCGGTCTGGCAGCTTCGTTCTACCTGCTGGTCAAGGCGTTTCAGCCGCCGCCAGAGCTGGACGACGAGGAAGCGATCGAGGCGCCGGTCTCGCAGTGAACCGCTCCTGGCGCCCCACCGTTTGAAGCGCTACCATCGTCACCGATGTCACCTGCCGACGACAGGACGCCGATCCACCCCAAGGAGACCTGGTCGTCGCTCGCCATGAAGCGCTACGGCGACGCCCTGCTCGGCGTGCGCCTGGCTGAAGCCAACGGCGTGCCGATGTCGACGCCGCCAGCCACGGTCAGCGGCATCAAGTTCCCGCCGATCGAGACGCTCGATCCCGAGCGCCAGGCGCGCAACCCACTTTCCGGGCCGACCTCGTCGCCGGGACCGACCTCGCTGCACGGGGGAGTCAAGGCCGACGCCTTTGCCGACGACGAGGCGTCGGTGGTCAAGGAGGCGCGCTACCGCATGGTGATGGCCATGGGTGGCAGTGGCGCGGTCAACGTGGCCCCGTCGGCGGTGTCGAGCCGCAAAGTCGAGCGCAAGGAGCTGCCGCGCGAGGAGAAGATCGAGCAGGCCAAAAAGAGCCACAAGGACATGGCCGAAGCGATCGGTGAGCGGGACGGCAAGGAGCTGCTGCTCGACGTCAAGCCAACCAGGCACAAGCGCGAAGACGAGCTGCACAAGAAGGTCACCACCAGGGATAACCTGGCCGGCGAGATGGCGCGGCGCGAGGGCAAGGAGCTGATCCTCGAGGTCAAGCCGAGCGTCGTCCCCGACGATGACGACGAGATCACTCACATGGGCGACGCGCTGGCGGCCAGGGACGGCAAGGCGCTGATCCTCGAGGTCAAGGCCGCGACCCGGCGCGAGCCCAAGAAGAACCCGGACGGTACGCCGGTCGAGGAGAACAAGGAGCCGCGGCCGGCCATGGGCGAGCGCTTTGGCGACGAGGTGGCCAGGCTGGACGGCCGCGCCCTGCTACTCGACGTGCGCGCCTCGACCAACAGAAAGGACAGCGCCGAGCAGATCGCAGCCAAAAAGAAAAAGGGCGCCACCCAGGAGCTGTTCAAGGAGCTGGGCGACAAGGACGGCAAGGAGCTGATCCTCGACCTCAACGCGCAGGTCGAGGACGAACAGAAGTTCGCGGCGCTCAAGGATCGGCGCAAGCTGGCCAAGAAACGCAAGCGCCGCTCGGGCGCCGGTTCGCTCATCCCCGAGGACTGGCAGGCCAACGGCGCCGTCTCGGCCGATGCGGTCGAGGACTACCTGGATGAGCTGAAGGAGGCGCGGCTCGAGGAGGAAGAGAAATTCGGCGCCGACACGTCGGGCGAGACCTCGCCGATCGCCAAGGCGGCCAAGTCCACCCACCACCGCAGCGCGCAGGTGGCGCGGCCGACCTTGTCGGACGCCGGTCACGATGGCAGCGCCCGGCCCGAGACCGAGGGCGTTGGCGCCTACGATCAGATCCAGCACGAGGAGATGGCAGTACAGGTTGGCGTGCTGCAACGGGCCAAGCGCGAGCGGCCCGAGCGAGAGGCACCGCCAATCGACACCTCGGTGACCGACCCGGGTGCCGCGCAGCCCGCGCCTGCCGCACCAGCGCGCACGACCGCTCAACGCAGCGCGCCGGCGAGTCCCCCGCCGCGCCGCGACGCGCCGATGACCCGTCCGGCTCCGCGGCCGGTACCGCAACCGCTGCCCCGACCCTCGATCCACCCGGATGAGGGCCAGCTGCGGCGGCCGGTCAAGCAGCCAGTCGAGATCAAACCCAGTGCCTCGGACTGGGACGACGACGGCGAATCGGTCCACGGCAGCTCCGATCCAGCGCAACCGCGCGCGTCGGACTGGGACGACGAGGACAACGCGATGCACTTGAGCGGGCTGTCCGGCCTGAGCGGCGTCTCGCGCACCGGCGTGCCGTCCGGTCCGCTGCCGTCGGTGTCGGCGCAAGATCCGTTTGCGCCCGAGGCGATGGCGCGACTGTGCATGCTGTCGCCCGGCGCCGTGATGCAGGTCGCGCGCAGCGCGCCGGTCGGCGCTGGCGGCGTGCTCGAGCTGATTGGCAAACTGCGCGAGGCCAAGAACGAGAACGAGCAGGCTGACCTGCTGCGCAAGTTCATCGCCGAGCACCGCGAACGCGCCACCCAGACGCTGGAGATGTTGCTGACCAAGTGAGCGCGCCACCGGGTGCGCAGAGAGCGAACCGCCGATGACCGAGAAGAAGCCGCGCCGCCCGCGAATCAAGCTGCCCCGGATCAAGCTGGTGCCCTACCCAACGCCATCCGATTTCGCCAAGGTGGCGCACCTGCCCGAGTGCTTGCGCCGCTTTCGCGCCAGCACCAACCCGTGCCCGCGCTGCCCCGGCCACTGCTGCGAGTTGCTGCTGTCGCTGACCGTGCACGATATCGCGCGCATCAGCGTCGGCCTGACCGTATGGCCGACCGAGTTCTGCCACCTGGCCGAACGCCGCGACAAATGGCGCTCGCCTCCGGTCTACCTCGACGGCAAGAAGCTGCACGTGATGCTCACCTCGGGTCCGGTCAAGCCGTGCGTCTTTTTGCACCGCATGGACAAGCAGCGCCGCTGCGCCATCTACGAGCTGCGGCCGATGACCTGCCGACTCTACCCGTTCAAGTGGCAACAGGGCGATCTGCTGTCAGGTCCGCGCGTGGTCTGGTGCCCGGAGCAGTGGTTGCTCGACGGCGCCGCGCGTCAGCGCATCACCGCGGTCATCAAGCAGAGCCTGATCGAGGACGAGGAGTCGGCGCTCTCGGTCAACGCGTTTGCCGATCAGCAGCGCTACCCGCAGACGGCCGACGGTTTCATGCGCTACGCGGTCGAAGAGGGCGCGCGCCTGCTCGGGCTCGACGCCAGCGGCGTGCTGGCACCCGTGCAGCCGGTGCGGCTGGGCAAGGCGCTCTGGTAGCCTACTTGTTGAGATCGTCTTCGGTCGGCGCCTTGAGGCGCGGATCGGTCACCGGCATGTCGCCGTCGTCCTCGACGTCGTTGCTCGCGGCGGCGCGCTGGCCGGTGAGGTCGGCCGGTGCCCGCAAAGGATCCTGCTGGAACAGCATCAGGGCGCCGCGCCCGACCAGCCGGTCGGCGGGATACTTGGCGTGGACGTGGCCGATCACATCCGCCATGGCCTGGCAGCGCTGCGCGCCCTGGTCACGCGTCATCAGATCGAACAGGTCGTCGAGGTGCGCCGGCACCTCTTTGTTGATCGACGACGGCATCGGCGAGCGACGGCCAGGCAGGCTGCCGGTCAACATCTCGTAGAGCATGATGCCCAGCGCGTAGACATCGGCCGTCGGTCCTGCCGGCTCGGCGCCCTGTAACTGTTCGGGTGCCATGTAGGAGGGCGCGCCAACGCCGACGTAGATCGACGACGCGCGCGAGGCATCCTTCTCGGTGATTCGGGTGACGCCAAAGTCGGACAGCTTGACGTTACCCATGCGGTCAAACAGCACGTTCTCGGGCTTGAGGTTGCCGTGCACGACGCCCTGGCCGTGGGCATAGTCGAGCGCGTAGGCGATCTGCAGCAGGTAGCGCATGGCGACGTCGACCGGGATCGTGACCGGACTGCGGCCATCCACCTTGGCGCGAAACACGCGCTCCTTGAGCGAACCGCCCTGGGCATAGTCGGTGACCAGATAGGGAAACGTGAGGTCGAAGTTGGCGTCGTGGATCGGCATCACGTGCGGATGCTCGAGCGCGCTTTGCGCGATCACCTCGCGCCGCAGGCGGCGGATGATCTCGTCGCGCGACAGATACGAGACAAACTCGAAGACGTGGCGCACTTCCTTGATCGCGACCGCGGTGCCGAGCAGCACGTTCTTGCCGCGGTACACCGTGCCCAGGCTGCCCTGCCCGATCGCGTCGTAGCGCACGTAGCGCTCGCCGATCAGTTCCTCGTTGGCGCTGGGCGCCGCGACCATCTCGTTGACCGGCGCCAGCCCGGGCTTGGTTGCGCTGCGCAGCGGCGGCGGCCGCATCAGCGTGGCTGCGGTCCGCGTCGCCTCGCCGGCGCGCGCGCGGCTGGCAAAGTGCTGCGCGACCTCGCTGTTGAAGTTGGGATCGTCGAGCCCCTCGGAGATCTGCCGCCCGCGATCGGTCACGGACACCGTGTTGCTGGTGCGGTCGATGCTGAGATAGCCGCCCTTCTTGAGAAAGGCGCAGTAGTCGACGAAACCGAGCGACAGGCTCGGCTCGAGCAGCTTTTCGGCCTCGGTCAGCGCGACCGTGTTGCCAAACAGATCGTCGCGCAGCAGCGTGCGCAGCAGAAAACGTGCCTCCTCGGTGATCTTGTCGATGGTCGGGATCGCATCGGGACGTTTGGCCATGGACCACCTCGGGGCGGCGCCGGGTGCGGCGCGACCCGGTCACAACTCGATGTTGCTAAGACCGGACGGCAGCGGTTTGCCCGGGCGCGCGTAAAAAGTCACCAGCGGCACGCCATCGAGATAGACGCCGGCGACTGGCGAACGGGTCTGATACTCCTTCCACACCTGGTAGTACTCCTCGACGTAGCCGACCTGGTGGAAGATGATCGCGTAGTCCGAGCTGCGCACGTCGGACGCGTACTGGATCGTGCTCTTCAACAGCCCGTCGCGCTTGTATTCGTTATACGCATCGAAGTTGGTGCGGTGGAAAAAGACGCGTGCGCCGTCGGGCAGCCGGTTCATGGCGTCGACGATCAGGCGGTGGCCGGCATGGCCCCAGAAGGTGCGCTGCAGGTTGTGCTCGGCGCCGCCGCGGATCAGACCGGCAAAGCTGTTGTAGTAGCTGTCGCCAGTACCGACCGTGGCGACCGTGCCGATCAGCGACGGCAACAGAGCGAGCGCAACCAGACCGCCCGCCCACCAGCCGCGCCAGCGTTCGGCCACCCAGTGCCCGGTGGCGGCGACCGCCCGCTCCAGAGCCAGCGCCGCGAACAACGCAATGAAGGGCGTCGCCGGCATCCAGTGCTTGATGCCACCGAAGCGCGGTGTGCTGGGCAGCGCGATCAACGCCAGCGGAAAGATTGCCATCAGCCCCCACATCAACATGGTCGACGGCGGCCGATCGCCGTCGACGCTGGTCGTGCCGTCGGTCGGTTGCAGCGTGCCGCGCCAGCCTCGCCACAGCGTGCGCAAGCCGAATCCCATGCCGAGCAGACCAAGCAGCAGCGTGGTCTCGGGCATCGTGTACCAGGTCATCACCCAGGGGAAGCCGAACGGGAACGGCGGCCGCACCAGCAGCGTGTCGCCGTAGGCCACCGGGTAGTGCTCGTGGTTCATGTGGTAGCCGAGGTAGCTGCCAAAGCGCTCGATCGGATGGTGCCAGAGGTATGGCCAGTGCAGGTACATGATCAGCGGCGCGGCGATCAACATGCAGGCAAAGGCGATCGGGATCGGCGGCAGGCGCAGGCCGCCGCCCGGTCCGGGATCGATGCTGAATTCGCGCCAGCGCACGATCACGAAGTGCATGACCAGCAGGATCGAGAGGAACAACGCATTGTGCTTGGTGGCGCAGGCCAGCCCGAACACGATACCGGCGACGATCGCGCCGCGCAGCGTGCGCCGGCCGGCCAGGTAGGCGTAGACCACGAGCACCGTCATCGCCGTCACCGGCACGTCGAAGCAGGCCAGGTGGCTGTGGAAAAAGTTGTGCGGCATCAGCCACCAGGCCATGCCGGCAAAGGCCGCGAACGGTCGCCCGACGCCGGCGCGGCGCGCCAGCGCAAAGGTGAACCCGGTGCAGATCGCGGCGAACAGCGCGCCGATGACGCGAAAGCCCTCGGCCCCCGACGCGATACCGAGCACCTCGTGGGTGAACCACCAGGTGAAGCCCATCAGCGTCTTGATGAGCACCGGGTGCTCGTGGTTGTAGTCCCAGTATTTCACGATGGTGACGTCGGTGAACGTGTCGAGCAGTCGCCCCGACCACAGGTTGCGCCAGAGCGCGCGGTACCACTCGAAGTACTGTTCGCCGGCCTTGAAGTAATAGCCCTCGTCGCGGACGAACCCGACAAAGCGGCCGGTGGCTCGGATCGCGATGTAGTTGACCAGCGCCAGCAGCAACCCGACACCAAGATCGGGATGGGACAGGATCTGACGCCGCAACCGCACCGGCCAGGCCGGACCGGTTGGCGCGGGTGGCGGCGCCGGCGGTGCGTCGGGAGGGAGGGCCGGCGCGGGCGTCGAAGGTGCCTCGCTCATGGCAACGACGTATCGCGAACCGGCCACGCTTGGCAACTATCAGCGTGCGCAGTATCACACCCCGGTATTTTTTTTGTACCCCGAGCGCTGCCTGGGAGATAATGCGAGTATGGCACCGAAAGGCGTCGCTATTCGGTTCTACGGTGTACGTGGGAGCCTGCCCGTACCGGGGCCGGGCACGGTGCGCGTCGGCGGCAATACCTCTTGCGTGCTGTACACCGTCGGCGACGAGACTATCGTGCTGGACTGCGGATCCGGCATCCGCGTGCTGGCAACGGAACTCATGCAGCGCAAGCAGCCAGTGCGCGCCAACGTGCTGCTCAGCCACTACCACTGGGATCACCTGCTCGGTCTGCCGTTCTTTTCGCCGATCTACGTGCCGACGACGGAGCTGACCTTTCACGGCGAGCGCAAGTTCGACTCGGGCGCCCGCGAGGAAGTCCAGAAGCAGTTCACCGGGCCCAATTTCCCGGTCGAGCGCAAGGACCTCAATTCCAAGCTCAGCTTTCGCGACATCAAGCCTGACGATCGATTGACGTTCGGCGAGGTGCAGGTGACGGTGTTTCGCCTCAACCACCCCAACCTGTGCCTCGGTTTCTGCGTCGAGGCGCGCGGCACCAAGTTGATCTACGCCACCGACCACGAGCACGGCACCGACGTCGACAATACGCTGATCGAGATCGCGCGGGACGCCGACTGCCTGATCTACGACGCCATGTACACCCGGGAAGAATACGGGGGTCGGGCGACCGGCTGGGGCCACTCGACCTGGAACGACGGCGTCCGCATCGCCGGTGCCGCCGACGTCAAGCATCTCTACCTGTTTCACCACGAGCCGGATCGCGACGACGCCGCAGTCGACGCGATCGAGGCCGCCGCGCGCAGCGCATTTGGCCATTGCGCGGCCGCCCGCGAGGGCGACGAGTACCGGTTTTGATCTGGAGGGCCTTTCAGGAAGGCCCTCCCCCGCCGGAGTGAATCCGGCGGGGCCCCCACCCAACCAGCGCTGTTTGGGACACCTCGGTGCTTCGGCACCTCGGTGACGGCCATTGTCGCCTGCGCGAGTCTCGTGAATCACGGTTGAGCTGCAGGACCATGAGCGTCGTGGGATAATGGCGACATGTTTGCGTCGGCATTGGGCATCGTGCTGGCTTGGGCGTTCGCGGCGACGTCGCCTGCGGTGAGGTTGGAAGATCGCGAGAGCGGCGTGCGCGAGATCCGGCAGCACGGCGAGCGGGTCGACGTCGTGGTCGGTCCGGCGTTCTTTGCGCGCAGCGCCGACGAGGAGATCGCCGAGCAGGATCGCGTCGACGCCGTGCTCGGCCAGCTGGTCGCCGAGCGCAGCGGCGTGCGCGAAATCCGGTTCCTGGTCGACGATGACAGCGGCCAGCTGCGGCCACCGGCACGCCACCGCGTGGCGCCGCTGACCCGGTCACCGCGGTTGCCCGCGCCCTTCAAGCGCGTCACGCCACCCGCCGGCACGTTTCCTTTTGGCGCACCGCTGCTCGGCAAGACCATCGCGCTCTCGGCTGGCCACGGCTGGATTGAGAGCGGCGGCAGTTGGATCACCCAGCGCTCGAGCATCTCGTTCGACGGCTGCGACACCTGCCGCGGCATCGTCGAGGATTTTTCCAACAACGATCTCGCGGTGCGCCACCTGATCCCGTTGCTGGAGGGCGCTGGCGCCAGCGTCGTGGTGGTGCGCGAGCGCGAGCTGAGCACGCAGCTTGCTCTGGTCGACGACGGCAATGCCGGTTACAGCGAGTCCGGCATCTTCAGCGCCGGCTCCAACGCCGGCGGCTGGGCGAACGACTACCGGGTCGCCGAGCCAGGCAGCGGCGGCCATGTCAGCTACCAGCTCGACGCAGCGCTGAACGGTCCGCTGCTGGTCACGCTGTACTACCTGGCCGGCAGTAACCGCACCAGCGCCGCCCTGGTCGACGTGGTCGACAGCGCCGGCATCACCCGCTATCAGGTCGACCAGCGCGACTTTGGCCAGCGTTTCGTGCCGCTGGGCGTGCACTGGTTCGTGCCCGGAATACCAGCGCGAGTCGAGCTGGGACCGGCTGGCGACGACGGCTATCTGATCGCCGACGCGGTGCGGGTCGGCGGCGGCGCGCACGCCAGCGGCCACCCTTGGTGGCAGATGGCCGCGGCCAGCTATGTGCCCTACACCGCTGCCCCGGCCTCGGTCACCGCCTATGGCGACGTCACCATCCGCCCGGTCTACGCCGAGTATGTCGGCGCCGACGCCTACCTGTCGCTGCATTCCAATGCCACCGGCACCACCGGCACCGCGTCCGGCACCTCGACCTACCGCTTCAATTGCCTCGCCTACAGCGACCACACCGCCGATCCGCCGGCCGCCGACTGCGACGATCCTGCAGGCAGCGACCGGCTGCAGGCGCTGGTGCATGACCGCGTGGTGGCACAGCTGCGCAGCGACTGGGACGCCAACTGGTGCGATCGCGGCACGCTGGTCGCCAACTTCGGCGAGCTGCGCGAGCTGATCGACACGCCGGGCGCGCTGATCGAGACCGCGTTTCACGACAACGTCGGCGCCCCGACCTGCGGCAGCGGTGGTACGCCGCGCCAGGGCGACAACAAGAGCCTGCACGACCCGCGCTTCCGGCGCACGGTCGGACTCGGTCTCTACCGCGGCCTGCTCGAGTTCTTGGCGCCGGGCTCGCCTGCCCTGCTCGCACCACCCGACCACGTGGTGGTCACCTCAACTGCCGACGGCCGCCTGCGCGTGCGCTGGCGCGCGGTGCCAGCCGCACTGGGCTACCGCGTCTTTCGCAGCCACGGCGCGGCCGGATTCGATCGCGGCAGCGACGTCGAGACCCCTGAAACCTTTTTCGGGGACGGTACGCCACTCGAACCTCAGTGCGCGCGCGTCGCCACCCTCAATGCGGGCGGCGTGGGCGAGCCCGGCGCCACGCTCTGCGCCCGGCCACGGCTGGCCCGCACCGACGGCGCCGCTGCCCAGGTGCTGGTGGTGGACGGCTTCGACCGCGAGGATGCGTGGGTGCAGGAGGTCGACAACCAGCACAATGCGAGCCTGGCTTACGCGCAGGCCGCGGCCGCAATCGGTAGCTTCGACGCCGTGGTCGACGTGGCGCAGGACGAGGCGGTGATCGACGGCGACATCGCGCTCGCCGGCTATCGCGCTGTGGTGTTTGCCTTTGGCCTCGAGTCGCGCGCCGACCACACGTTCACCCCCGAGTTGCAGACGCAGGTGGCCAGCTACCGCGCCAGCGGCGGCGCCGTCGTCGCCAGCGGCGCCGAGATCGGGTACGAGCTGTGGCAGAGCGGCGTCAGTGGCGATCAGGAGTTTGTGCAAACGCAGTTCGGCGCCGACTACCTCGACGACAGCGCGGCCTCGCACCAGGTTGAGCCGGCGACCAGCGGTCTGTTCGCCGGCCTGGCACCTTTTGCGTTCTGCTGCGACGGAACCAGCGGCGCGAGCTGGCAGTACGACGTGCACTGGCCCGACGTCTTGGGGACCAGTGGCGACGGCGCGCTGGTGCTGGGCTACCCGGACGGCCGCGGCGCCGCGATCGCGCGCAGCACCGGCACGCCCGCGCTGCTGATCGGCTTTCCGCTCGAAAGCGTGCTCGGCGCCGACGTCCGGCGCGATCTGCTGGATCGCATCCTCGGCTTCGCAGCGCCCGGGCTGCCCCGCGGCGACCTCGATCTCGATGGCATGCCCGATGACTTCGAGCGCGACCACGGTTTCGACCCGGCCGACGCAGCCGACGCCAGCGCGGACGCCGATGGCGACGGCGCCAGCAACCTCGATGAGTTCCTGGCCGGCACCGACCCGACCGCGGGGCTGCCGCGCGACGATGCCGGTCACGTCGTCCACCCGGACGCGGGCAGTGGCGCCGACCGCAATGGCGCCGACGTCGGTGGTAGCGGCGGCGACACTGCAGCCGACGCAGGTTGCGCCTGTCGCGGCGCGACTGGCGCGGGCGCGCGGGCCTTGCTGGCGCTCGGCGTGCTCGCCACGGGCGCTGGCTGGCGGCAGCGACGTCGCACGCGGTGCTGATCGAAAGATCGGTCGAAAATTAGACGGCGCCAGGTGGCGGCCTTAGTCTGAAAGTGTCGCCGGTGCGCTCCGGCCGGCGCGTGACGGCGTCAATCGACGCCGGAGGGCGCCATGCACGACACTTTCGATGACCTCCCGCGCGGTGTGCTCAAACCGGTCCCCAGTCTGCCCGAGACGCGGCGCGAACCGCGGCTGCCGGTGGACGCCCGGGTCTGGCTCAAGGCGCGGATCGGGTTGGCGCGGGCCGCGCTGGTCGACCTGAGCCGCGAGGGTGCCTTTGTCGAGACCGACCTCGATCTGGCGCCCGGCACTGCCCTGCGCATGCGCTGCTATCTGCCAGACGGTGGCAGTCCGGTCTCGGTGTGGGCGCGCTCGGTCCGGCGCAGCCGCATGGACGACGGCCGTTGCGGTGTGGGCTTGCGCTTTGCGCATCTGCGACGTGAGGACCGCGAGCGGCTCGACCGCTTTATCGAACAGCGCAACGAGCTCGACCACTGGAGCGCCCAGTACTCGTTCTGAACTCGGCCGCGACTGGCCCGCGCCCACGCCGGGTGCTATGAAACGTGGCGACCCGACGGGGACACCATGGCGAAATTGCTTGGCACGCTGCTGGTCGAGGCCGGCGTCATCAGCGCTGACCAGCTGACCGCCGCGCTGGCAAGGCAGCGCAGCTACGGCGGCCGTCTCGCCACGCTGTGCTGGCACCTTGGCCTGGCCGACGAACGAACGCTGGCGGTCGTGCTCAGCCGGCAACTCGGCGTGCCGTTCGTGGTCATCTCGCGCAGCGCGATCCCGCTGCGCACGGCCAAGGAGTTGCCCTACGGTGCCGCGACCAAGCTGGCTGCGCTGCCGCTGCGGCGCGATGGCCGTAACCTGCTGTGCGCCCTGGCCAACCCCAAGGATATTGCCGCGCTCGACGAGCTTCGCTTTGGCACCGGTGCGCGCATCGTCGAGCATGGCGCGCTGGCCGGCCCGTTGCAGCACGCGATCGACGACATCTATCAGCGGCGCGAGCTGTCCACGACGCCGTACTACCTGGGTGCAGCAGCCGACCCATCGAAGATCCAGGGCGACGAGGGGCTGCTCGAGGTCGTGCGCGGCGATGAGATCGTGCGGCCGGTCGGCAATGTCGTGGCCAGCGCGCCGCGGGTCTGGGGCGACGGTGACGCGATCGGTGCCGTGGCGCACACCGCGCCGGCAGCGCAACAAGGTGGTCCACCGATCGTGCTGGTGGTCGACGACGAACCCAACATCCGGCAGATCCTGTGCGAGTTTCTCGGTCGCATGGGCTATGCAGTGCGCCAGGCAGCCGACGGTACCACCGCGCTGCAGCTGCTGCAGGCCGAGTTGCCCGACGTCATCCTGCTCGACGCCATGCTGCCGGGCGTGCACGGTTTTGACATCTGCTACCGGGTCAAGCATTCGGAGGCGACCCAGCACGTCCGCGTGATCATGATCAGCGCGATCTACCGTGGTTGGCGCTATGCCGACGACGTGCAGCGGCTGTACGGCGCCGATGCCTATCTCGAAAAACCATTCCGGCTGGAGGAGCTGAAGCGGCTGCTCGATCAGACGCTGCGCGGGCGCGAAACCGCCGCGCCGGGTGCGGACCTGACCGCCCGCGCCAACTCGCTGCTGCAGCAGGCCGCGATCGCATACCGCGGAGGGGAGCCGGCGCTGGCTGTCCAGCAACTCGAAGCGGCGATCGCTGCCGCGCCGTTCGCCGCCGATCTGCACTTTCGGCTGAGCCGATTGTACGACGAGCTCAATCAGCCGTACCGGGCCATTGCCGCGCTCGAACGCGCGGTCGAACTGCAGGCGACGCACGAGCACCTGCGCGCGCTGGCCGAGCTGTACGAGAAGAGCGGATTCGTGCACAAGGCGTTCGAGGCGTGGGAGCGCTGCTTCTGGGCCTGTGCCAGCGCGGACGAGTCGGCCCGCATCCGCGAACACATGAACCAGCTGCTGCCCGGAAACTGACACTCGCCGTACGCGCCCAGGCCGCTGCGGACTAACGGGTTTGCTTGCAGATCCCGCCCGCCGCTCCTGCTATATTGCGGCCGCTTTGTTGCCTGGCAGTGTTGCGGGGGAATCAAGGAGTCACCATGCGCCACCCCAGCCGTACTCTCGTCAGCGTGCTGACCCTTGGCTCGCTCGCGGTTCTCGCGTCGACCGCTGCCCTGGCGGCCACACCCACCGACAGCCAGCGCTTCGCGCCGCGCTTCTACGACAGCGGCGGCCGTCAGGTCGTGGTCGAGGCGGCCAGCGACCTGCTGGTCGTGCGCACGCGGCAAACGCTTGACCGCGAGCTGGTGACGCAACTGGCGGCTACTGCGCTCGCGCGCGTTGCCAGCAAGCAGTCGGATGCGAGCTCGGTCCGGATCGGCGCGGTGCGCCTGCTGCAGAAACACGGGCTGTTTCTGGTCGAGCTGCGCAACCTGGCGACGCGCCCGGTGTTGCTCGGTCTGGTCGACGAATTGCAGCGCAGCGATCGGGTGCTGCAAGTCTACCCGGTGCTCAAGCGCGTCTCGGGCCGTGCCTTTTACGACGACCACCTGGTGCTGACCGCGCAGCCGGGCCAGTTGCAGCGCGTGCTCGACAAGGTGCTGCCGTTGCTCGACGCCCGGCTCGAGCGCCTGTCGCTGGTGCCGGACACCGCCCTGCTGCAGATCGGCAGGCGCTTCGCCTTTGATGCGGTCGAGGCATCGGCCTGGTTGGCAACGCACGGCGACAACGCGGGCCTGGTCTCGGCCGAGCCCAACCTCTATCGCGAGCGGCGGCCGACGCGGACGGTGGACGACCCGATCGCGCCGCAGCAGTGGCACCTGTACCGCAGCAGCGAGACGCTCGATCCCAGCGTGCCGGGCGAGGGCCAGATCTTCGCGCTCCGCGCGTGGGACGTCACGCTCGGCGATCCTTCGATCGTCATTGCCATTGTGGACACCGGCATCGACTACCGTCACCCCGACCTGGCGCCCAACATGGTGGCCGGTTTCGACGCTGCCGACGACGACAACGACCCCGATGCCGAGTGCTCGGACTCGCCGGACGGCGCCAGCGAGGCCGCCGACTGCCCGACCGACAAGCCCTATCGCGAGTCGCACGGTACCGCCACCAGCGGACTGGCCGCTGGCGCCGGCAACAACGGCATCGGCATCAGCGGCGTCTGCCCGCACTGCTCGATCATGCCGATCCGGTTCCTCGGCTCGAGCGACGCCACCGGCGACCTGACCGCGGCCGAGATCTTCGTCCGCGCGGCCGACAACGGCGCCGCCATCATCAGCAACAGCTGGGGCATGTGGACTTCGCGCTACTTTCCGCAGTCGCGGTCCGAGCACGACGCGTATCGCTACGCGCGGTTCGAGGGCCGCAATGGCCTGGGCACCCTGATCCTGTTTGCCGCTGGCAACGAGACCAGCAACGTCGCCAACGACGCCAACGCGCGCAGCGTCGACGTCATGGCGATCGCGGCGTCGACCAACCTGGATGATTGGGCCTACTATTCCAACTACGGCGAGGCGATCGACGTGGCGGCGCCAAGCGCCGGCGGTATCGTGGCCGAGGATTCGTACGGCATCGTCACCACCGACGTGCGCGGCGCCGATGGCTACAACGGCGAGGACTATGCGTATGACTTCAGCGGCACCTCGGCCTCCTGCCCGATCGCGGCCGGTGCGGCCGGTCTGATCCTGAGCGCCAACCCGAATCTCACCGCGGACCAGGTGCGCATCGCACTCACCTCGACCGCCGACAAGATCCACGCCGACAAGGTGGACTGGCCGAACACCGAGGTGGCAACCGACATCGACTCGGTCTTCGCCTACGACGAGATCGGACACAGCTGGGGCTTTGGCTGGGGCCGCATCGACGTGGGCCAGGCCGTGCTCGAGGGCTTGCAGCCATCGCTGCAGGGCGCGCTCTGCACGGCGACCGGCTGCCAGGACTGCGACCCGGATGACCGCTGTCGGCTGATCTGCGTGAACCAGAGCGAGTGCCCGGACGGGTCGGTCTGCCGCGGCGGCCGCTGCGACACGCCGCAGCCGGCCCCCGGCACCGTCGGCACCGACTGCACCGTCGAATGCGTGGCCTGCGTCTGGGCCATCGACGACGAGTACAATCCGACCGAGCTGTGCACCCAGACCTGCGAG
>Ga0315268_10000326_pt1 | contig 55507 bp, 56 predicted proteins | sample C1_top_MG_FD_204535 | JGI IMG/M metagenome (GOLD analysis project Ga0315268, IMG submission 204535) | Sediment microbial communities from Yellowstone Lake, YNP, Wyoming, USA - C1_top | ecosystem: Environmental > Aquatic > Freshwater > Lake > Sediment | place: USA: Wyoming | collected 2017-08-01 | reverse complement strand
AAAATACAGCGCCACATTCACCAGCCCGATTAAAACCGGCACTTCCACGAGAGGGCCTATCACAGTTGCAAATGCTGCACCGGAATTGATTCCAAACACAGCGACCGCAACAGCAATAGCCAGTTCAAAATCATTGGAAGCAGCGGTGAAACTTAGGGTAGCAGATTTCGGGTAATCAGTCCCTATCCTCTTTGCGATATAGAAAGTGATGAGGAACATGAAGATGAAATAAATAAACAGGGGAATGGCTATCCGCAGTACATCGAGAGGGAGCTTGATGATGTACTCCCCTTTCAGAGAGAACATAACAAGAATAGTAAAAAGAAGTGCAACCAGCGTTATCGGGCTTATTTTGGGTATGAATTTTTCATGATACCACTTTTTGCCTTTTGCAGTAACAAGCGTAAAGCGCGTGATTACCCCTCCAAGGAATGGGATGCCAAGGTATATAAAGACACTTTTGGCTATGTCGCCTATAGTAACATGCACAACTGCTCCGTGGAGACCGAGCAATGGAGGAAGCTTGGTGATAAAAATCCAGGCATAAATTGAATAGGTGAGTACCTGGAACAGGGCGTTGAAAGCAACAAGGCCGGCAACATAATCGGGATCTCCGCAGGCAAGGTCATTCCAGACGAGCACCATTGCGATACAGCGGGCGAGTCCGACCAGAATCACGCCGACCATGTAGTCGGGGTAATTATGGAGAAAGATGATAGCCAGAACAAACATGACAATAGGGCCGACGATCCAGTTCTGGATAAGGCTTATCCCGAGAATCTTGTAATTGCTGAATACCTTCGGCAGTTCCTCATATCGAACCTTTGCCAGAGGCGGGTACATCATAAGGATTAATCCAATGGCTATGGAGATATTGGTTGTCCCAACCTGAAAGATATTCCAGAATTCTGTGATTTTCGGGTAAAGATATCCGGAGATAACTCCAACTGCCATTGCGAGGAATATCCATAAGGTGAGAAATCGGTCGAGAAATGATAACCTCTTTATAACATCATCCATGGTATTTACCTCCCGCAGCAAATAGTTTTCTTTCGAAGGGCAACAACATTTGCTTTTGTGGTTTTGATTTTTAGAAAATCCTTCAACCTCTTACTGCCCTCCATTACAGATTCTCCGGAAATCCTCTCCAGTGTTGACAGCAGTAAGAACCTCCTGAATAAATCAGAATCATCAATGCTGTAATGAATCCATTTACCCTGTCTTCTATCTTTAATCAGACCAGCCTCTTTCAGCACAGCAAGATGAAAAGATACCTTTGGCTGAATCATATCGAGGGCAGCAACGATGTCGCACACGCAGAGTTCACCATGTTCAAGGAGCTTAATGATTCTCAGCCTTGTTTCCTCAGAAAGCGCTTTAAAGACATTTAAAAGGTCTTGCATAGCTACACCTCAGCTCTTATCAACTCTTTCACTTTGTCAAGGGTCGGCAGAGGTCTTCCGGCGCGCTTCAGTTTTCCATTGATCAAAAGACCGGCGGTTGACATAGTATATTTCACGATCTCAAACATATCAGTAGTCTCCTCTACCTTCGCTTCAATTCCGAGTTCCTTTACCGCCTTATTTAAGTTTTCTTCCGGCAACTGACAGTTATAACAACTGGGGCATAATACTTTTAGTTCCATCGCTCTTCTCCTTTTTCTCTCTTATAAATTTTCTCAATATTTTCACAGACGGAACATTCAGAAGCTTCCCGGCTTCGTCTCTGAATAATCTTCAAGAAAAGCCGCTAACATCTGCCGGCTGAATGTCTTTTCCATCAATAAGCACGGAGGGAGAACCATGGAGCCCTAATGTGGCTGCTTGTAAATCATTGATCCGGTGAAACTTCACTTCTGCCCGTAACCCCTCCAAATCTAATGCGTGGGAGATATTTTCCCTCAGGCCTTCTTCAGCTCCACAGGATAACGACATATAGCAGTCAATTCTCACAGATTCCTCCTATTAAATTGCATTAAACAGAATGGAGTAACAATGCCGAGCAGGGCTGTAAGAATGTTTCCTATAAACTTTTTTTTATGGGATAATATCTTTTTTGTTTTTTCGGGCGGTAAGAGGCTTCTAATTACTGATACTGCAAAAATTATAACCGAAAGGAAAAGAAATATCTTGATTGTATCGTAAATAAAGAAATCTACAGCATCAGCCAGATGTGATCCATACTCCAATTTCAGCAGTCCATAGGTTATATATTGAGAAAACATTTTGAGCATCCTGATTCAACTTTATTAATATATAAATAAAAGTTGATGAATGTCAAGTGAGTGAGTTTTTTGAATGGAAGGTGATAAAAAAGATGGCTATTTTCTCTTCTTTCCCCTTGAATCATAAATTCTGCATAAAGTTTATAGGATATTTCATATCTGAGGATTATCAGTCGAAGTATAGTCAATTTATTCTTCATTGTAAGTGTGACTGTCATTCTAGGTAATTCGCAGGGAAGAAAACTTCTGAAAATGCGACCTACTATGTGTTATAAAGAGGACGAGATTTAATCTCAAGTGATCTGTAAAGTCAAATCCGATCTACTTCCTCAAAGGATCTCTTGTTTTTTTATTGTACTTCTTCTACTTCTTATTAGTATTTTGTTTTTGACTTTTCTTGCTATGCGTCTCAGATACGGCTCCATCCTTCTGTCTATTGCCTTATAGTATCTGTATTCATAAGCGACCCTCCTGGGGGTCAGGCTGATATCTTTTTCCGGGCGGCTTTCCATCCACTTCTCGACTTTAGCAATGGGATAATATGTATTTGCAGCCACAACAAGAATTTCTTCGAGTAGATGCCTCTGGTCTTTTATTTCTTTCAGCCAGTGCTTAAGAAACTGAATCTGTGCCTTCTCATCAAGGAAAGCAACAGTTAAGGATAATTTCCTTATTTGTTTTTCTATCATGATGAATACCTCTCTGTAATTAATACTCCCTAAAGCAAGCTCAGGTATCTGAAATATCTCCTCTATTGATAGTCTGAACTCGTAGAGGAGGAGGATCGAAGAGAGAATGAAACAACATAATAATCACCCCACCCCAGCCCCTCCCCCTTGGGGAGGGGAGACCGCGAACAACAAGTTAAATTTTGGCAGTCATTTTACCCGGATACTTAAATATATATTTAAGTTATGTTTCGACAAAGTGATGACAGCCCTGAAAGGCAACAAAAAGCCCTGCCTCAAAAGAGACGATTTTTAAAAAAGAATATTAAACTGGCAGAAGTCTCTTGGACTCATTCTTCGGCTAATCAGCCTACTTGAATCATCTCCCTGTTTCTCAGGGGTTCTTATATATATGTATTACTTCTTTATGAGTAGCAGGCCAATTCGTTATGAAACGTTATTGAGGGATCCGGATATACAACAATCTGGATTTGGAGTCTGCCATGTACTTGATATGGACTACGACTCGTAGAGGGTTAAAGCCGGAAAATGAATTCCTTTGAAAAAAAGACCGTGTGCATATCAAGGAAAGCACAGGAAAGTACAGAAAAGCCCCATAAATACCATAAATATCTTCTTAGCATGAGGCGTTCCTGTACTTTCCTGGTCTTTAGTGGTCTTCAGTGGTCTTTCCTGGTCTTTAGTGGGCTTCCCGAAAGGCATGTGTATTTCCAATCTTTCTTTTATCACAAAAATGTGATAGTGAAATTTCCTTATCACAAAAATGTGATAGTGAAATTTCACATCTTCTCTTTATCACAAATTTGTGAGAAGAAAGGATGTGAAATCCTCTCAAAATTATCCTTTAATATCCAACACTTATACAATACACGATCGCGCCTCCAAGGTTCAAGTAAATTATTTAGTATTTCTTATAGTATTTATTATATTAATGATTCAAATTAGTCTATGCCCACAAAGGGCGATGGCCACTTAGTTGGCCTCCCTTCTATAGGTTAAGCGATAGAATTTAGGGTTTAAAAAGGGGCCCATATGAATGGGTCCACCAAATCCCTCCATGCACAGCTTGTGCTAAGGAAATTTCGCCTGCCTTTTTAGCACAATCTTGTGCCAAAAGAGAGATTAGAAAACATCCCTCAAAATACTGCCCTAAAGAAGTATTACTTCTTTTAAGATGCCCAATGAGCTGGATAGGACATGGTACATCTTCATGGCTTCTAAAGTAATCTCAAGTCAGGTCCGGTAAAGGTAAGGATTAATGATTTGGCGGATAAGTGGAGATTTTTATGGAAAAATTATTGAGTGTAGATGAATTATCAGAGATTCTTGGTGTTACCAAGGCCACAATCTATTCATGGACATCCCGGAATAAGATTCCTCATATTAAACTTAGCAAAAGGCTTTTGAAATTTAGAAAGAATGATATCGAGGCATGGATCGCCAAAAGGGCAATCAGTGCGGATGCGTCATTTTTAGTTCAAGAGGATAAGAAACGTAAGAGATCCAAAACTTCTTTGAATCTGCACGATGACTTTATTGAGAAGATCATCAGAAATGCAAAAGACGGAGTTTTGAGGATATGAATCTTTTAGACCCATGCTACAATATTAAAGGTATTTTCAGGCCTTGTTTAGTCCCTCAGTCAACTTGACAGGGAAGGAGGATAGTTTTTATGGGACTATATAGGCGACCGGATTCAAAGGATTGGTGGATGAGCTTTTCAGCCAACGGAAAGCTATACAGGCAGTCTACAGAAACATCAGACAGGAAATTAGCAGAAAAGATATATGGAAAAGTCCAGACACAGATTACTGAGGGCAAATGGTTTGATGTTGATGAGGCAAAGCAGCATACTTTTGAGGAAATGGTACAGAAATATCTTACAGAATACTGCAAATCTCACAAAGCAGAATCTACAACACAAAGGGATGAAAGATATATAAGCTTGCATCTCATCCCATTTTTTGGAGGGCTAACATTGGACAAGATAACTCCGAAACTCATTAACCAGTATAAAACTCAAAGATTACGGGTTAATAAGCTGGGTACTGTGGCTATCGACCTACGAATTCTTTCAAAGATGTTCAGTCTTGCTGTCAAAGAATGGGAGTGGTGTAAGGATAATCCTGTATCGAAAGTGACAATAGGCAAATTGCATAATGAAATCGACCGCTGGTTAACACATGATGAGGAAGAAAAATTATTGAATCATTTACCTGTCTGGTTAGGGGAAATTGTTTTGTTTGCGTTAAATACTGGTATGCGTCAGGATGAAATACTCAGTCTCAAATGGACTGAAGTAGATTTGTTCCGCAGAACAGTAACAGTGCTCAAAAGTAAGAATTATGAAAGAAGGGTTATTCCTCTTAATGAGGTAGCTCTTAATCTCCTATCTCAAAAGGCAAAAGTCAGAGCTATGTCTGGACTTGTTTTCCCTGACCCGAAAACAGGGCAAAAAATTATACCTGAAAATGTTATGTGGTATTTTTACTCTGCTCAAGAGAAAGCAGGGATTTCTCATGTCCGGTTTCACGACCTCAGACATACCTTTGCTACCAGACTCGTACAGAGTGGATGTGACCTTTACAAAGTGTCAAAACTTTTGGGACACAGAGATATTAAAACTACCCAGAGGTATGCGCATCACTATCCAGAAAGTCTGAGAGATGGAGTTGAGATTTTGGACGTTTTATATGCCAAAAATAACAGTAAGAGGGGTGCTGATTTCACGTTTTTTTCACGTTCAGCTAAGCAAATCAATCTAAGTGATTGATTTTTTTGTTTTTTACTTCAACCCCAGCACATCCTGCATATCATAAAGACCAGCAGGTTTTCCTGCTATCCATAGTGTAGCCCTGAGGGCACCTCTTGCAAAAGTGTCTCTGCTTGATACCTTATGAGTAATTTCTATTCTTTCACCAAGACCACCGAATATGACTGTGTGCTCTCCTACGATGTCACCTGCTCGTATCGTCTGTATACCAATTTCTTTTCTTGTTCTCTCTCCGATAAGTCCCTTTCTTGCATATACAGCAACCTCATCAAGGCTCCTGTTTGTGGCATCTGCGAGAACCTGTGCCATCTTCAGTGCTGTGCCGCTTGGTGCGTCTTTTTTTAATCTATGGTGTGCCTCGATGATTTCTATATCATATTCATCACCCAGAACCCTTGCTACATCTTGAAGTACCCTCAAAAGCAGATTTACACCTGTGCTCATATTAGATGCCATAACACAGGGTATGCTTTTTATTGGAGTCTCTACCTCTTTTATATCATCCTTTGAGAGTCCTGTTGTGCCTATAACCATTGATTTACCTTTCTTGGCTGAAAGCCTTATGTTTTCTTTAGTAGAGCTCGGAGTGGTAAAGTCAATGACTACATCTGAATTATCAATGATATCTTCAAGGCTGTCTGAGAGTTTTATCCCTGTCTCACCTATCCCGACTAATAGACCAATGTCTTTCCCCACTGCATTATGCCCTTTTTTTTCGAAGGCACCTGTGAGTTTTAATTCAGGATATTCCCTCGAGAGGGCAGTAATTCTGCTACCCATCCTTCCTGCTGCCCCTGCAACCACTATTCTTGTCATAAAGACCTCCTCTCTACTCCTCTTTCTTCGCTTCTTTCCTTTCCCCTTTAACCCTGTATTTTTCTGATGCCCATTTCCCGAGATCAATGAGTTTGCATCTTTCAGAACAAAATGGCCTCCAGGGATTTTCCTCCCACGTAGTTTTCCTCTTACATATAGGGCAGATAATTTTCATGTCATGCAACCCTTGCATCGGTGAGCTTTAACAGTTTTTTCCTTAAGAATTTTCCGGTATAGGAGTTTGGGTTCATGCTGACTTCTTCTGGGGTGCCCTCTGCAACAACTCGTCCACCTTCTTCTCCACCCTCGGGACCAAGGTCTATAATGTAGTCGGCTGATTTTATCACGTCAAGGTTGTGCTCTATTATGAGAACGGTATTCCCTAAATCTATGAGCCTGTTAATCACATTGAGAAGCTTATAGATATCAAAAGAATGGAGTCCTGTTGTGGGTTCATCGAGTAAATAGAGGGCCTTGCCCGTTGATCTTTTTCCGAGCTCCTTCGAAAGCCGCACCCTTTGTGCCTCACCTCCTGAGAGTGTTGATGCAGGCTGTCCGAGTTGTAAATATCCAAGCCCGACATCTTCGAGAACCTCGAGTTTTTGTCTTATGAAAGGGATGGCAGAGAAAAAATGAAGTGCCTCGGATATAGTCATATCAAGCACCTCGGCAATATTCTTATCTTTATATCTGATCTCAAGGGTTTCCTTGTTATACCTTTTCCCCTTGCAAGTGTCGCAAGGTATATAAACAGGAGGAAGAAAGTGCATCTCTACCTTGATCAGTCCGTCTCCATGGCAGGGTTCGCATCGTCCACCTGACAGATTGAAACTGAACCTCGAAGGGGTGTAACCCCTTATCTTTGAATCAGGCACCTGAGAAAATAAATCTCTAATAAATGAAAAGACTCCTATATAGGTTGCTGGATTAGATCTGGGAGTCTTTCCAAGAGGTGATTGGTCAACAGATATCACACGATCTATCTTATCCAATCCTGTTATTTCCCTATATTCACCCGGAATCAATTTGCTTCCGTATATTTCTTTCAAGAGCGCTTTATAAAGTATCTCAAGTACGAGCGTGCTTTTGCCTGAACCAGAAACCCCTGTCATACATGTAAAAGTTCCGAGAGGAATATTGACATTGATATTCTTGAGATTAAATTCCTTAGCACCTATTATCCTTATAAAGTCTTTTGGCTTTCTTCTAACGAGCGGCGTGTCTATACATACAGATCCACTGAGATATTTCCCTGTTATTGATTTTTCGTCTTTCTCTATCTCTTCAGGTGTTCCTGAAGCAACAACCCAGCCACCATTTAGCCCTGCACCAGGCCCCATATCTATAATATAATCAGCCCATCGTATCGTCTCTTCGTCATGTTCAACAATAATAACCGTATTACCTGCATCTCTTATGATTGAAAGGTTTTCAAGGAGTTTTTTTGTGTCCCTGGGATGCATGCCGATAGTTGGTTCATCGAGTATATATAGAACGCCTGTCAAGGAAGAACCCAGTTGCGTTGCAAGCCTTATTCTCTGTGACTCCCCGCCAGCAAGTGTTAAAGATGACCTATCAAGGGTAAGATAATCCAGCCCTACCTTTTCAAGGAAATTGAGTCTGTCTTTGACCTCTTTAAGAACACGAGATGCAATAGTCTGCTCCCTCTCCGTAAGTTTAAGATTCTTGATAAAAAACATTGCATCCTTAACAGACATCCTCGCAAACTCTCCTATGTTTATATCATGTATTTTTATGTTTAATGCCTCCCTTCGCAATCTCAGCCCATTACACAGCCTGCAAATTTTCTGGTCTTCAAGCTCAATAGATTCCTCTCTGAGATTCTCAAAGCCAAGCCCCTTACATCTCGGACAAGCACCCTGCATGCTATTGAATGAGAAAAACATGGGATTTATCTCCGGATAGCTAATTCTACATTTTGGGCAGGCCATGGTTTTGGAAAAAAGGATATCCTTATCCTTATCGATTAAGTTTATTATTACAACATCAGAATAACCGAGGGCTGTTTCGATTGCATCCTTTATCTGTCGATCAATGCCTAACTTTATAATAAGCCTGTCTATAACAATTTCTATGGTATGGCGTTTTTGCTTCTTAAGGGAGATATCCTGCATCAGATCCATCATCCTGCCATCTATTCGTGCCCTTATGAATCCTTCTCTTCTCATCTGCTGAAGCTCTTTTCTGTACTCGCCCTTTCTATCCCTGACTATGGGTGCAAGAATTTGCAGGCGAGTACCCTGGGGTAGAGAGATGACAGATTTAATTATGTCTTCAGATTCCTGTCTTGATATTAGGGAACCACAATTATAACAGTATGGCTTGCCTATTCTTGTGTAAAGGACACGCATATAGTTGTATATCTCAGTGATGGTTCCAACAGTTGAGCGAGAACTTCTGATGACTGTCTTCTGGTCTATTGCAATAGATGGAGATAATCCCTCAATATAGTCCACATCGGGTTTTCGGAGTTGCTCAAGGAATTGCCTTGCATAAGCTGAAAGGCTTTCTACATATCGCCTCTGTCCTTCTGCATATATTGTATCGATAGCAAGGGATGATTTACCTGAACCTGATGGCCCTGTTATTACAGTTATTGAATCTCTTGGTATCGAAAGGTCGATATTCTTGAGATTATGCTCTCTTGCACCTTTTATTATTATAGAGTTCTGCATACTGTATGCAATCAGGAGTAAAAGTTTATCAGGACAATTTTTAATATAACATAGTTGCATAAAGCTTTTAAAAGTGTCCCTGCTGCTTGTAAGCATGTAAGCGGCAAAACGTTATGGGGGCACAAGATACCAACTTCCATGCGTTTCTTCAACTGGTTAGCTGGACTTTAGTCTGCGTAAATAGGAAAGGATTTAGTCTTGATCTTTTAGTAAGCCCCCTAATCCCCCTTTAGAAAAGGGGGATTTTGAAAGAAACATTGTTATCTCCCCCCTTAAAGATTTGCTACTTCCCTGCTGCTTTGAGCCGAGCAGAATTTACAAAAGATATTTCCTTTTCTAAAGTGATGTTGTAGTATATTTTCATGAAAAGGATTTTTCTCCTGATATTTTTACTCTTCTTTCCAGCCGTATCTTTTTCACAGCCTTCGATAGTATTTACTGCAGAAAGTTATGACCTTGGAACAGTACCTGAGGGTGATAAGATTGAACATGCCTTCGATTTTAAAAACAACGGGAACGGAGATCTCGAGATAAAAAGAATCGTTCCTTCCTGAGGTTGTGCTGCAGTGGTGGCTAGTTCAAGTCGCCTGAAGCCTGGGGAAGAAGGGAAAATTATTGCGACAATAGATATAAAGGGCAGGACAGGTTATATATCTAAGGCAGTGAGGGTATTTACTAATGATCCCCAAAAACCCTCGGTTAACCTTGTGCTTAAGGCACTCATAAAAAAACAATTAAAACCTTAAATCCTTAATTCAGAATTTCACTTTTCCCTTTCTTGACAACCTTATTTTATAAATGCAGTCTATACTTATGGATTATTCATGGGTATCACTTTCTTTAATATCAGCCTTTACGCTTGCAACAAGCGATGCCTTTACCAAAAAGGTTCTTGTCTCAAATAATGAGTATGTAGTTGCATGGTTAAGGCTTGTCTTTTCTCTGCCTCTATTGGTTGTCATCTTTTTATTTATACCCGTACCTGAGCTTGATAAAGAATTTTATGTAGCTTTTTTTCTTTCCCTTCCATTGGAGATATTATCTATAGTTTTATACATAAAGGCTTTGAGAATTTCGCCTTTAAGTCTTACTCTTCCATTCCTTGCTCTTACTCCTGTATTTCTCATCCTCGTTTCTTATGTCATACTCGGTGAGGAAGTCTCCTTTTGGGGTGGTATAGGTATCCTTTTGATTGCGTCAGGAAGTTATACTTTGAATATCAGCAAAATAAAGGAAGGAATACTTGAACCTCTTAAGGCGATAACAAAAGAGAAGGGCTCTGTCTTAATGATAGCCGTTGCGCTGATTTACAGTCTTACCTCATCCCTCGGCAAGATGGCTATAAGGCATTCTTCACCTTTATTTTTCGGGATAACTTATTATGCAGTCCTTGTACTCTTTTTTGCCCCAATTGCATTTCACAAAAACAATCAAATAAAAAGAAAAACTGCCCAGTCAGTCCTTCTGCCAGGTATCTTTTATTCTCTGATGGTCATATCTCATATGTTAGCAATAAGCCTTACAAAGGTGGCCTATGTGATATCCGTAAAAAGGATGAGTCTTGTTATAGGAGTATTATATGGTTATTTCTTTTTTAAGGAAAAAAATATTATGGAGAGACTTTTTGGTGCTACGCTGATGTTTATCGGATTCGTAATAGTTGTTTCAGCGGCTTGAAAATTGTTCTGCTAAAGTGAGTGAAATACAAGAAATAAATATAAGGGATAAAGATAAATATATAAAAAAAAATGATTTGATTTTTAAGATGTAGTAATTTAGCCTAAAATGTAAATTTAAGAGCTTCTGAAGATTTAGTTCTAATTTCAAAAAAGGGGGAAAATTATGAAAAGGGTGGTAGGGTCTTTTTTTGTTTTAGTTTCATTCCTTTGCATGCTAACTCTTCCTGCTTTTGCAACTGACCAAGCTTCAGAGGTCGAGCAACTTAAACAGGAAGTCAATAAGCTTCTCAAGCGTATAGAAGAGTTGGAGAAGAAGCAGACTGAGACCGAAATGAAGGCGAAGGAGACAGAGAAAAAGGCTACAGAGATTGAGGTGAAGGCGAAAGAGGCAGAGAAGATGGTTACAGAGGTTGAGAAAAAGGCTGAAAAGGCCGAGAAGAAATCACTTAAAGACCGTATAGAATTGGGCGGTGAACTCCGTGCCCGCATAATGATAGATAATGCTTCTACCGAAGCGGGCTTTTACGGTGATGGCCAGCCGTCAGAAGACAAAAAATATAGAGATGAGACATCCTTCCCACTACGGATCAGGTTTAATGCCCATGCCGAAGTCGTCCCTGACTGGGTTGATTTTTACGCCCGTTTGACCATAAACAAGCGCTGGGGTGCCTTTGATGATACAATGACAACCGATCCACTTAATAAAAGAAACTCCTTTGAAGCGAGTTACGGTCATGATATTACACCCAGGTTTGAGCAGGCTTATATGACTATGACTATTCCTTACGTCAATGGCAAATGGTATGTAGGACGCCTTCCAGGACTTGACGGTGCCCCGCAACGTCAGGAAAGAAGCCTATTTCCAAGACTTTTTATAGACTCTGAGATTGATGGAACATTGCTCAAATTGAATGCTCCGGAAACTGCTCTTGACAAAGTAGATCTGCCCTGGACAAACAGACTATGGGGGAAAGCCAGCGAACCAGGAAAAGCTCCAACTCTTAAACAGTATGAGGCAAAGGTAAATGACAAAACAGGGATTATTGTTGGATATTTGAAATACCTGGAGAACAAAATACAGAGCACAGATGATTTAGAAATAAAACCAGACTCTGACGTATGGCTCGCACAAGCACAGATAAAGATTGGGAAAGATACAGAAATTATCTGGGATGGGCTGACTATGGATGACTGGCACATGCCTAACACCTCTAATAAAAGCTATGTCCCAGATCTCACGGTGAATTATTTGTTGACAGGAGGTTATGCTGACACGCAGCTTTTTGGACTCCAGATATATGGGGCTTACTATTATAGCCATTTCAGCGTACCAGATTTCAGTTTTAAACCCAGTGGCACCGGAACTACAAAACCCGTTGAAAGTCAAGGTTTTCCGGGCCATATATGGTTTGCTGGATTTAATACCGGAGATCTGATTACTCGGGACATGCAACTGACTGTTGAGTTTGCAGATGGCAGTGATGCATGGATTAATCCCTTTAACTATCGTGGGTTCAGGAGAAAAGGAACAGTATTATATCCAGCGAATAACTATTTCTTTGATCCTTCTGGTACGAGCACTGTTGTGGGATTTTATCCTTTTAATGCTCAGGTTTGGGATATCTATTATGACTACTATGCCTGGAAGAACGTGCGTTTCCGTTTGGGCTACATGGACTTTATGTACACCAAGCATGATATAAAAGAAAGCGAGACATATTCCATGTTAGGAAGCTCGAAATATAAGCATGATTGGTGGCCGTACTTTGAGGTCAATATCTCGTTTTAAGAGATACAGAAGTTTCCCCAAGGGCCGCCATTAGGGCGGCCTTTTTCTTTTACGGTTTTTAGCTCAAGTTCTTTTACTGCTCTTGCAAGCTCTTACATCTATTGCCTATTTATCCCACAAATATTCCTTTCAAATAAGTGCTATGATATAATTTTAAGACGTGGATGAGGCGAGAGCTCATTTATTCATTGATGGAAGGGTGCAAGGGGTCTTTTATAGAGCCTTTACGAGGGAAATTGCGCAGACTCTCGGCTTAAAGGGATGGGTAAGGAACCTATACGATGGCAGGGTTGAGGCAGTATTTGAAGGCAAAAAAGGGCTTATCGAACAGGCTATTCAGAAGTGTTATGCTGGCCCACCAGGTGCAAGGGTTACTAATATAGAGGTGAAATGGGAAGAATTTATAGGAGACCTGAAAGGATTTTTCATAAAATATTAACCTTGGTTAAGTAACTTATTGTGTAATTTCATTTATAGCCCTGTCATTGCGAGGTCGCATCAACCGAAGCAATCATTATGAGATTTCTCTCCGCCTTCGGCGGATCGGAATGACCCTACGGGTGGTCAGATGCTTCTTTGGTCTTAATGACCTCCCCGCAATGGCGGCTTTATTGAATTTGCTAAGTGCTAAAAGAACTCAGAATTAAAAATCTTGCTATTATTGATGACCTTACAGTGAGGTTCGAAGCAGGACTCAATGTACTCACAGGTGAGACAGGTGCTGGGAAATCAATAATAGTGGATGCCCTTAGCCTCGCTCTCGGCAGCAGGGCCCAGTCAGATTTGGTCAGGTCAGGTGAAAAAGAGGCAATTGTTCAGGCATATTTTGAGGTAGAGGGAGATAATATACCTGATCTTGGCATTGATATATCTGAAGGTCTTATCATGAGAAGGTCCGTTTCTTCTATTGGGAAAAGCAAAGCATACTTAAACGACACAATGGTGAGTCTTCAGAGTCTTGCAGAAGTGGGGAAGTCCCTTGTTGATATTCACGGACAGCACGAACACCAGAGCCTAATGGATATTGATAAACATGGAATCTTACTCGACTCATACGGAAAACTCCACGAAGACAGAGAGGCAGTAGGGTCTCTTTACAGTAAGGTTCAGGCACTCGGAAAGGAGAAAGATGATTTAAAACAAAAGGTAAAAGAGAGGGCATACAGGCTTGACCTTCTTAGGTTTCAGATTAACGAAATAGAAGCAGCTTCTTTAAAACATGATGAGAAAAAGGCACTCATCGAGGAAAAAACAATTCTATCGAACCTGAGCAGATTAAAGGAATCAACAGAGGCAGTCTATTCAAAGCTTTATGATTCTGAGGGCTCTTGTACGGAAAAGCTTTCTTCTGTGATAAACAAAATGAAAGAGATGTCTTCTATAGACCAGGGCATAACTGATACGTTGAATTTACTCGAGTCTGCGCTTCCCTTCATTGAGGATGCAGCTATTTCCCTCAGAAGCTTGAAAGATAAATATGATCTCGAACCCGAGAGGCTTGCTGGCGTTGAAGAAAGGCTTGAGTTAATCAAAGGACTTGAAAGGAAGTATGGCGAAGGGATAGAAACCATAATCAAATATCGAGACGAGGCGGAGAATGAACTCAAAGGCCTTGAGCTTACAGATGAAAGACTTGACTTACTGGAGGATGAACTGAGAGAGAAAGAAGATATACTTCTGAAATCTGCCCTTTCCCTTTCGGAAAAGAGGAGAAAGGTAGCTAAAAAAATCGAAGAGCTTATCGAAAAAGAACTGAAAGAGCTTGCTTTCCGAAATGTGGAGTTTAGGATAGACATAAAGCAGGAATCCATCATCACGTTTACTGGCCTTGACAGGGTTGAGTTTATGTTTTCTGCAAACCCTGGGGAACAGCCAAGGCCACTTTCAAAAATCGCATCGGGTGGTGAACTCTCGAGAGTTATGCTAGCGTTGAAGAATATCCTTGCAGGTGTCGACAATCTACCTGTCCTCATTTTTGATGAGGTTGATGCAGGAATCGGTGGGAGGACTGCAGAGAGTGTGGGAAAGAGGCTAAAGAAAATATCTAACAATCATCAGGTAATATGTACAACTCACCTGCCACAGATTGCTTCTCTGGGAGATTTTCATCTGAAGATTGAAAAGAAACAGAGAGATGAAAGGGTATATGTAGCAGTAAAAGAACTTTCAGGCAGGGAAAGGATGGATGAAATAGCTCGTATGCTGAGTGGTAAGATCACCGATATCTCTCTCAAGCATGCGCAGGAATTACTTAGTATTAAATAGGACAAACATGAGGTTACTTTTATACCCCTCTTTTTTAATCCGCCTTAGGCGGAGGGGTTTAGGGAGATTACTAATAATAAATTTAGTCGTTTAGAAGGGATTTTCAGTTGAAAGGCATGATCATAATACATAGGGAGCTATGTAAAGGATGCACTTTTTGTGTGGATGCCTGCCCATTGGGGGTTATAACTATTGAGGATAGATTCAATGAAAAGGGCTTTTTCCCTGCTCATCCTGAATTTCCGGAGAAATGCACAGGTTGTGCTATGTGTGCACAGATGTGTCCTGAGATAGCAATAGAGGTCTATAGAGAAGAAAATGAGTAAAAGATTAGCGATAGGCATTGATCTCGGTGGTACAAATATTAGAGGAGCTTTAGTTACCAAGGATGGCGAGATTGTCTGCAAAAGGAAAGAGCCAACATCAAAAGAGATCCTCAAATCTATCTTTGGAATAATAGACGGTCTTTTTTCTGGGGATATTGCAGGTATAGGCCTTGGTGTAGCAGGACTTGTTGACAGGAAAGGCGGCAGGGTGGCTGTATCTCCAAATATCCCCTCTGTAGAAAAGGTTAATCTTGTTAAAGGAATAATTGAAAAATTCAATGTCCCAGTGTTCATTGAGAATGATGCAAATGCCGCTGCATTAGGAGAAACTTGGGTTGGTGCTGGAAAGGGCTTCTCAAACTTTGTTCTCTTTACTCTCGGCACAGGTATAGGAGGTGGAATAATACAGGGCAAGAAGCTTCTTAGAGTAGCTGCAGAGGTAGGGCATATGACAATAAATATGAATGGTGGAAAATGTCACTGCGGTAACTCTGGATGTCTCGAGTCCTATGCATCTGCAAGGGCTATAATTTCAAAAACATTATCTGCTCTCGAAAAAGGTAGAGAGAGCATGCTTAGACAATTTCATGGAGGAAAAATTCACGATCTGACACCAGAGGATATTTATAGAGTAGCCCTTGAAGGAGACAATCTCGCAAGGGAGGTATTTAAAGAAGCGGGGAGGTGCCTTGGCATTGGAATTGCTAATATTATCAACATAATGAGCCCAGAGGCAGTTATACTTTCTGGTGGCCTTTCAAAGGCATGGGATATATATATCCAGGAGGCGATAAAGGAAGCATCGAGGAGGTCTTTTAAAGAACTCTTTGGCACTGTAAAGATCATTCCCTCATTATTCGGAGATGATGCAGGAATTATTGGTTCTGCAGGTCTTGTTTTCCAGAGTGATGATAAATGAAGTAAATCCAGTATTAAAGGAGGATTCCTGAGTGGCTGATAGAAAAAGACTTATAAAAGAATATGTTGAGGCAATAATAACTGCCCTGTTACTTGCTCTCTTTATAAGGGCTTATATTGTACAGGCATTTAAAATACCCTCTGGCTCAATGATCCCTACACTCTTTATTGGTGACCATATACTCGTTAATAAATTCATATATGGAACAAAGATTCCCTTTTCAGATAGACGTTTTTTAGTATTAAAAAGTCCGGAAAAAGGAAACATTATAGTTTTTAAGTATCCCGAGGATCCTAAAAAGGATTTTATCAAAAGGGTTGTTGCTACAGAGGGCGACGTTTTAGAGGAGAGGGATAAAATGATTTATATAAACGGAAAAGAGGTTGAAGAACCTTATGCATATCATTCTGATAGCATAATCAGGCATAGGGGTAATGACCTAAGAGATAATTTCGGGCCTATAATAGTACCTAAAAATAAGGTATTTGTTATGGGTGATAATCGTGACCAGAGTTATGATAGCAGATACTGGGGGTTTGTTGATATAAGGGAAATAAAAGGTGAGGCCCTCATTATCTACTGGTCTTGGGATCCTAAAAATTGGCTTAGGTTTAACAGGATAGGGAGGTTAGTGAAATGAAAAAGACATTATTTTGGCTTTTAATTCTTGCATTACTTATATATTCAGGCATTAAGTTCGGTACACCATATTACCGATATTGGGCATTTAAAGCTGATGCAAAAGAAATTGTAAAGGTTTCTTTAGAAAATGAGGCGGAGGTAAAAAACAAGATATTTGAAAGGGCAAAGGAATTGAAGATACCAATAGATAGCGAAGATATAGAAATTTCGAGTAACGGAAAGGTTATGAGAGTTAAGACATCATGGTTTGAGGTTGTTGATATAGGTGGGATATACCAAAAAACTCTCAAGTTCAACGTTGATACAGGGGAATAAAATGTTTACTGGCATCATCATAGAAATGGGTGAAATTACAGCTATAGAGAGAAAGGGAGGTGTTGTCCAACTTTCACTGAACTCGAGAGAGGTTGTAAAGGATGCGAGAATAGGTGACAGCATATGTATAAATGGCACATGTCTTACTATAGTTGAAATAAAAGGTAATGCTATGAGATTCGATCTTTCCGATGAAACCCTGAGGTCTACAAACTTAGGATTGCTGAAACCTGGTGACCGTGTTAACCTCGAGCCCTCTCTACGTCCTGCCTCAAGGCTTGGGGGGCACTTTGTTTCGGGGCATGTGGATGATATAGGCATGATTAGGTCCAAGACAGAGATAGGAGATGTTTTCAAGATAGAGGTAGAGGCACCTAAAAAGATCATTAATTTTCTCGTCGAAAAAGGCTCTGTCGCTATAGATGGAATAAGTCTTACTGTTGTTGATATACTAAAAGATAGCTTCACTATAGTGATTATTCCGCATACAGCAAGGCTTACAACGCTGGGATTCAAAGGTTCTGGAGATACAGTGAATATAGAGGTAGATATCATCGGGAAGTACGTCGCTAAGTTTTTAAATAAAGAGGTAGACAAAGAAGCAAGATTTATAAAGAAATTGACAGAAGAGGGATTTATCAAGTAAAAGGGTTCAACCCAAATAATGCTGATATTGTTCAAAAATTTATTTAACTCGATGAATTATTGGGAATATCTTTATTGGTAATATTCATAAAAATATTCCATAGACCATCAGTTAAAGGTGTACTAAGGTATCGAAAAATAAATTTTTTCACAACATCAGCATTATGTAAATGCACTTTTTGGGTCAAGGGGCCGAGAGGAATGAGAAATGGAAAAGTATAGATTCAACACCATTGATGAAGCAATAGATGATATAGCAAAAGGTAAGATAGTTATCCTTGTTGATGATGAGGACAGGGAAAATGAGGGTGATCTGTGCATGGCAGCAGAGAAGGTAACCCCAGAGGCGATCAATTTTATGGCAAGGTATGGGAGGGGACTAATCTGTCTTTCTCTAACTTCAGAACGGGTAGAAGAACTAAAACTCCCGATGATGACATCTGAGAATACCTCAACTTTCTCTACAGCTTTTACAGTTTCGATAGAAGCAAAAAGAGGTGTCACAACAGGAATTTCAGCAGCAGACAGGGCAACAACAATACGGACTGCTATCGACCCGGAAACTAAACCAGAGGACCTTGCAAGACCTGGGCATGTTTTTCCTCTAAAGGCAAGGCCAGGAGGTGTGCTTCAAAGGGCAGGACAGACAGAAGGGTCAGTTGATTTAGCAAGGCTTTCGGGGCTATATCCAGCAGGTGCCATCTGTGAAATAATGAATGACGATGGAACAATGGCAAGGGTACCTGAACTTATAGAGTTTGCAAAAAGACATAATCTCAGGATAGTGACTATAAAGGACCTTATCAGATATAGAATGAGGACTGAGTCATTTGTAAAACGGCTCGTAACAGTTAAGATGCCTACAGAATATGGCGGAGAGTTTAAAGCAATCGCTTATACCAGCGATATTGATAGTAACGTGCATATTGCCCTTGTTAAGGGAGAAATCAAACCAGAAGACGAGGTCCTCGTCAGGGTACATTCCCAGTGCCTTACGGGAGAAGTTTTCGGTTCAAAGAGATGCGATTGTGGGGAACAGTTACATAGAGCAATGGAGATGATTAAGAAAGAAGGCAAGGGGGTTATTCTTTATATAAGGCAGGAAGGCAGAGGCATTGGCTTGATAAACAAGCTAAAAGCGTATGAGCTACAGGATAAAGGTCTTGATACAGTTGAGGCAAACTTGAAGCTTGGTTTTAAGCCTGACCTCAGAGACTATGGAATAGGTGCACAGATACTCGTTGATCTTGGTGTGAGAAATATGAGGCTTATGACTAATAACCCCAGAAAAATCGTAGGACTTGAAGGTTATAACCTTAAAGTGGTGGAAAGAGTCCCTATCGAGGCAAAGCCACATGAGAAAAATATTATATATCTCAAGACAAAGAAGAAAAAGTTAGGACATATGCTTGATAATGTTTAGATTTATACTAACCCAGATTATTCATAAATTTGATTGGAGATATAGTATTCTCGCTCATTCTCGTCCCGAGCCCGAAAGCTTTCGGGATCGAGACTCCGAGGTAAATTCTTTCTCCGAAAGAATTTAAAGCCGCTCGAACACTATATCCCCAATCCTTTATTTGTTTATAACAATTTTTATGAATAATCTGGGTTAAGCAATAATCAAGTAGCGATTGTCTGTTTGATTTTTATAAAGATGACCCAATTTCTTAGCTCTTATTTATTTGAGAGGGGGTTTAGAGCAGATAATGCCAGCAGTTTTCAATCTTACTATTACTGAAGGCGAAAAAAAGGCTGAGGTGTATCCTGTTGAAAAGTTCCCTTTCAGGATTGGTAGGATGCCTGATAATGACATAGTGTTCAATGACAAAAGAGTTTCCAGGTACCACTCTGAGATACTTTTAAAGGATGGCGTTTATATTATTCAGGATCTTGGTAGTCGGAACGGCACACTTGTAAATGCTGTAAAGGTTACCAGTGCAAAGCTTAAAGTTGGTGATAGAATTTCTATCGGTGAAAATGCCCTCCTTTTTGATTCTGAATCTGAAAAAGAAGACATATTCTCTGAAGAAGATAAATCTGATGTTACTACTATAAAACCTGCAAAAGCTATTTTGAAAGATGTAATGGAGGAGAGCGTTGAGGACTCCTCTGTTGACATTCTTAAGAGACGAACTGAAATACTCAACGCCCTTTACCAGATAAGTAGAAGTATCTTGAAAGAATTCGAAGTTGGGAATATATTCGATCTGATCGCTGAGGCGATTCTTAGGAATATAGGTGCTGAAAGAGTATATATTCTCACGAAGGATAAGGAGTCAAACTCTATAAAACCCGTGTTTATCAAAGACATCCATACAAGGATCGGCCAGTATTTAATTAATGCCAAGTTAGTAACCGAGGCCCAGATACAAGAGGCCCTTTCCTTACAGAAAAAGGAAGGAGGAAAACTTGGGTCAAAACTTGTAAAAATTGGTTATATTACGGAAGAAAAATTGGACTCTTTTCTCAGCAAACAGTCAAGTAAAGAGGATAAATTGATGCTCAGCAGGACAGTGATTAACAGGGTTATGGATGAGGAGATATCTCTATTGGTGGCTGATGCCAAAAGGGATTCAAGATTTAAGCAATCCGAGAGCATTTTTCTATACGGTATTCGTTCTGCAATGTGTGTTCCCCTGCTTGGGGCAGAAAGTTTGGCAGGGACTCTTTATGTAGACGTCCTGAATGCTGACAGACAATTTACTCAGGATAAACTTGACCTTCTTACTACTATAGGAAACTTAGCGGCCATCTGCATAGAGGAGGCAAATCTTAGAGATAAAATACGCAGAGAAAGTGAGGCAAAACAATCACTGATGAGATACCATTCTCCTCAGATAGTCGAAGAAATAATAAAGGGTAAAGGTACGTGTGAGGTGAATGAAAGAATGGTAACAGTCCTTTTTACAGACATAAAGGGTTTTACGCGACTCTCAGAAGAAATTGGTCCAATGGAAACGGCAGAACTTTTAAATGAATACTTTGATATCATCACTGAAGCTGTCTTTAGATACAATGGCAGCATTGACAAATTTATAGGCGATGCAGCAATGGCAATATTCGGTGCCCCGTTTCAAGAAGATGGCTATACTGAAAAGGCAGTGAGGGCTGCGATTGATATACAGAAAGAGGTTAGGAAATTGAATAGATTTGAGGTCAGGATAGGGATAAATACAGGATATGCAGTTGTCGGTAATATTGGTTCTACAAGAAGGGTAGATTATACAGCCATAGGCGATACAGTCAACATTGCTTCTCGATTAGAAAAAATGGCTGGTCCTGGTAAGATATACATAGGTGCGACAACATATGAACATATAAGAGGGATCTTTAATACAAGACCCATTGGGACGCAGAAGGTAAAGGGTAAGATTGTGGAGATAGAAGTATATGAGGTATTGACATGAAGGATATCATTGCATGTGGGAAGACAGACACTGGTCTAAAACGGCACCACAACGAGGATAGCTATGCGGTTGAACCTGATTATGGATTATTTATTGTAGCTGATGGCATGGGAGGTCATACAGGAGGAGAAATAGCAAGTAGCATGGCCATAGAGACTGTCAAAGATTTCATAAAGAAGGCCCTCTTGGACAGCGAAATAACATGGCCCTTTGGTTTTGATCATTCACTTCCAATAGAGATTAATATCATTGCTTCAGGAATAAGGCTTGCAAATACACTTATATTCAATGAATCGAAGAACATGGGGACAACAATGGTAGTCTTGCTTATAAGAAATAACAAGGCATATATCTGCCATGTTGGAGATAGCAAGCTTTATAGAATAAGAAGTGAGTCTATTGAACAGATAACAAAAGACCATTCACTTGTGGAGGAAATAACAGGAGGGGCAGTTATTAAGAAACAGGCCAAGAATAACCCTTTACGACATGTAATAACAAGGGCAGTAGGTATGAATTCAGATGTAAAGTGCGATTGTAGAATAGAAGGGGTATTAAGTGGAGATATGTTTTTACTATGCAGTGACGGTCTTTCAGATATGCTTGAAGACTCTGAGATCCTCAGGATAGTTATGGAAAAAGAAAATGTCGAAGAGTGCTGTGAAGAACTCATCAAAAGAGCAAACGAGAAGGGTGGAGATGATAATTCCACAGCAATATTGGTAAAGTGTAAATAACATGGAAAGATTCGGTCAATATATATTGCTCGAAAAAGTTGGCTCAGGGGGTATGGCAGAGCTCTTCAAAGCAAAAAAGATCGGAATAGAGGGCTTCGAGCGAGTACTTGCCATAAAGAGGATATTGCCCCACCTTTCTTCGGATGAGGAATTCATCGAGATGTTTATAGCTGAAGCAAAACTCGCTGCACGTCTAAGCCATAAAAATATTGCTCAGGTATATGATTTTGGAAAGATGGGTCAGAACTATTTTATTGCGATGGAATATGTAAGGGGTAAAGACTTAAAGAGCATATTTAAAAAGTGTAAGGAAGGAGGTATTAAATTACCTGCAGTCCTTGCGGTATATATAGCAAAAGAAGTTGCCTCTGCCCTTGGTTATGCCCATAATCAGAAGGACACCTTGGGGAAAAGCCTCAATATTATACATAGGGATGTCAGTCCTCAAAATATCCTCATATCTTACGAGGGTGAAGTAAAGGTTGTTGATTTTGGAATTGCGAAGGCAGGAGCTCATTCAAAGACATCTACAGGGGTGCTCAAGGGAAAACTTCCCTATATGTCTCCTGAGCAGGCATGGGGGAAGCCTCTTGATCACAGGTCAGATATATTTTCGCTCGGGATTGTGTTTTATGAAATGCTGACAGGCGAAAGACTTTTTAAGGGAGATTCAGAAATAAATACGCTTGAAAAGGTTAGAGAGGCAAAGGTAGAACCTCTCCCTACAAGTATTGAATCTGATCTTCCTTTGGGACTTGAGGCGAAGGTGCTTAAGGCACTGGCAAAAAAAATAACAGACCGTTACCAGGATTCGTCAGTTATGGAGGCCGATCTCGGAGATACCTTGTTAAAGCTTTCTTCTGCCAACCCTGCTCTGGCTCTAAAGCAGTTCATGCGTGATTTATTTAAGGCTGAGATTGAGGCAGAACATAAATCTGAGATAAGAGAAGAGACGGTAAGTATTCAGTTTGAACATGAACAAAAGCCTGTTCTTAAACCAAAAGAAAAAGAAGAAAAAAAACCGTTACCGCCACCTCCACCGAAAAGAAAAATATACCCTTATGTGATATCTGCATCCTTTGTTCTCGGATTGGTAATTGCGGTTTTTATATTCTTATCTCATAAAGCTGAAAAGGCAATGTCTCCAGTTCCTGAACAATCTGTTAATAGTATTGAAAAGCAGAAATCTAACCTGCAATCAGACAAACAGCAAAATACAGTGCAGAAATCAGTTATAGAAAAAGGTGGAGGCAGATTGACTATTAACGCTGTGCCATGGGCAAATGTTACTATCAACGGGGAAACTTATGGGACAACACCTATAACTGTAGAGGAAATGAAGGGTGGAATATATAAAGTCAAGCTTGAAAACCCGAATTTCCCTGCATGGGAAACAAAAGTTAAGGTTTTAAAAGGGGCAACAGCAAAGGTTTCATATAAGTTTGGTGGTTTCGGGAAAATAATTATAAATGCATCACCCTGGGGCAATGTTTATTTAGACGGGGTTTTGAAGGGCCAGACCCCTCTAACTCTTGAGAGAGTCCCTGCCGCGAAACATCAAATAAGGGTTGTCCGAGAAGGTTTTGCAGAATTCAATAAAACCTTTAATATAAATGAAGGCGCTACTGAACGATTAAGTGTTATTCTTAAAAAGGATGTCGAGTCATGAAAACTCGAAATTCGTCGACTTGCGATAAATTTAATAATAGAGGTTTACCCGAATAATGCAGACATTGCTCAAAAATTTAATATTCACTAAAATATTCCAAAAACCATCAGTTAAAGGTAAACTAAGGTATCAAAAAATAAATTTTTTCACAATATCTGCATTGTCTCAATTACATTATTTGGGATTAAGGATTGCAGGTCTTTTCTTAATTTGTAATCTTGCTTTCTTAATTTTTCATTCTTATTCTTTGGGGATTGAAGATTATGTAGATAATATAGAAAAAGGCATAGCCTTTTACGAACAAGGTTATTTTGATAAAGCGATACAGAAATTCAAGCAGGTTATAAGTGAGCTTATAGGCAGACCTGAAGATGAAGCGAGAAATGAAGGGCTCTTTAGGGCTAACCTTTATCTTGGGATGTCCTATCTCGGCAAGGGTAAAGAAAACCTCGCAAAAGATTCTTTTAAAAATGCATTAAATGCAGCCCCATACAAAACTCTTGACCCAGTGCTATTTCCGCCAAAAGTGATTTCACTCTATAATGAAGTGATTTCACAAAACCTTTCAACCCTCTCTGTAAAATCTAATGTACCTGGTGCAGAAGTATTTGTAGATGACATTAAGAAGGGAAATACACCTGTTACTCTTCGTAATATTTTGCCCGGTACACACACAGTGAAGGTAGCGGCAGCAAACCAGGAAGTTATTAAAACAGTTATCTTTGAACCCGGCAAAGAAGCAAGCATTATGGCTGACTTTCAGACTACGGGTTCTATATCTGTGGCATCAGAGCCATCAGCTGCAACCGTTAACCTTGATGACAAGGCAATCGGAATTACACCCATAGTAATTAAAGATGTTCTTCTTGGTGAACATACACTTAGCATTTTGAAAGAAGGCTATATTGAAGCAAAAGAAAAGGTTATTGTAAAAGAGAATAAGATTTTAGAAACTCGTGTCAAATTAAATCCTGTCTCTTATTCTGTCAAGATATCCTCCATACCCGAAAATGCAGATGTTTTCTGGGATGATGCTTCCAAGGGTACAACACCCGTTATTATAGGAAATGTTACAGCTGGCCCTCATGGGATAAGGGTTGTAAAAGAAGGTTATGAGGAAAAAGTAGATGCTATAGATGTAAAAGACCCTTTAACAGAAAAAACATACAACCTTAACCAATATACGGGAACACTGACTATCAAGACTGATCCTTCAGGTGTAGAGGTTATGATTGATAACAAAAGTTTTGGTACAACACCTATAGATATCAGTGCACTTTCTGCAAAACCGTATATGGTAAAGCTGAAAAAAGAAGGGTATAGGGAAAAAGCCGTCACCGTAAATATTTCTAAAGATAAAGCAACTGTAATAAATGAAATTCTTTTAAGAATTGATACTCAACCACCGGATATTGTATTTGAACCCATAGCAAAGGCAATAAAAGAGAATAAAAATTTTATAAGGGCCAAGGTTACAGATAACCAAGCGGTGGGAGATGTCTCGCTAATGCTGAAGATACAAGATGAAATTAACTTCCAAGCAATAAAGATGTACAACCCTATTCAAGGTATTTATGAGGCAGTTATCCCAGACTTGTATCTGAAAAAAGATGCTGTACTTGAGTACTATATAAATGCATGTGACATGCAAAATAATTGTAAAACTTCGGGAAGTAAAGAGGCACCCTATAGGCTTAAGGTAAGAAGCCTTGAACCCTATACAGAAGGATTTATCATTGATGTAAACACGGAAGAGGATACAGTCAAGGTAACGATCTCTATCGGGTCAATAGATGGTGTTAAAAAGGGAGACAAATATGTAGTATTTAGGGCTGGTAAAGAATTGAGAGATCCGAAAACTGGTGAACTTTTGCAGTTTGAAGAAATATTTGTCGGGACAATTAAGGTTAAAGAACTTATGCCAAAGACTGCTTATGCAACCATTTACGATGCAGTTATCCCAGTTGCTAAAAATGACAGAATCAGAAAAATCGTATCAGTACCTATGGATGTTGTAACAGAAGGCAATTATGCTACGAAGATAATCCTGAGATGGTCTCCTAACCGTGAGCCCGAAGTTAAGGGATATCGAATTTTCAGAGGTTCTGAAATTGACAGAAACTATAAAAAGATAGCGGAGATTGAAGGTAGGGATAATACTTTCTATGAAGATACAGATGATATGATGGAGGGTTTAACTTATTATTACAAGATAACAGCATTCAATATATTCGATATTGACAGCATGATGTCAGAGCCTATCATTGGGAAAACAAAGAGGGCTGGGGCTCCCCCGGAAGATATAAGAATAGATGGTGTAAGGATTCGTGAGGTGCGTCTTACATGGAGCATCCGAACTCAGGACCCCGATATAAAAAGGCATATAATCTACAGGGCAGATAGTGAAATGGGTCAATTTGTAAAGATAGAGGAAGTGGATGGAGAAACTAATAGTTACACAGACAGAGAGAACCTCAAGGATGGAAAAACTTATTATTATAAGATAGCGAGCAAGAGTAGACACGGATCTATAGGTGAACAGTCAGCTGCCGTAATGGCAAAAACAAAAGAGGGGCCTTTACCGCCAGAAAAAATTAACGCTGTCGGTAAAATGGCCAGAATGGTGAAAGCGCAGTGGGATAGGCATATTGACCCTGATGTAGCTGGGTATATTGTTTATCGAAGCGAAAAAGAGGGTGGACCCTTTACTAAGATAGGAAAGACTGAGAAGACTGAATTTTTGGATAAAGGCCTATCTGATGGAAAGACATATTACTATACTGTCTCGAGTTATTATTATGTTAGGGATACGGAGATTTTAGGTTCTCCATCTAAACCAGTTTCTGCGGAAACTAAACCAAGACCAAAGGCACCTTCAGGTGTCTCTGCTGAAAGTGGATTGGCAAGGAAGGCAAATCTAAAATGGAACAAAAATGAGGAAAAGGATATAGTAGAATACTGGATATACAAAGGATCAGAGGGTAGACTTGATAATTCACTATCTACAAAGATAAAGGCCAATTTGAATACTTTTACAGATACAGGCCTTAAAGATAATACAAAATATTTTTATGCTATTAAAGCAGTTGATGCTGATGGCCTTGAGAGCGATTTGTCGGATGTAGTTAGTGCTGCTACAAAGATGCTCCCTAAGGCACCTGTCGAGTTAAAGGGGCGGGCAGTACAAGGGAAAGTATTTCTTTCATGGGAGACTAACAAGGAATTGGATATTAAAGGTTATAATGTTTACAGAAAAAGCTGGGCTAAAAACACACTGATAACTACCTCAGATCGAAACTCCTGTGAAATAAGAATTGATGCAAAGTCAGTTAAACTATATATTACCGCAGTTGATAAAGATGACTTGGAGAGTGAGCCGTCAGAAGAGATAGAAATTAATGTCCAGTAGAGGGAGGTTTTTATGAAGATAACGGAAGGTGAACTTCAGGCAAAGGGTTTAAAATTCGGTATAGTCGCTAGCAGGTTTAATGATTTTATTACAAGTAAGTTACTTGATGGTGCTCTCGATGCCTTGTTAAGACATGGTGCAAGAGAAGAGGACATAGATGTTATTAAGGTTCCAGGCTCTTTTGAGATACCCATGGTAGCCAGAAAGTTGGCGTTGAAAGGTAAATATAATGCCGTAATATGCCTTGGTACCATTATAAGAGGTTCGACTCCCCATTTCGAATATATTGCCTCGGAAGTATCAAAAGGAATTGCGTCAGTATCGTTAGAAACAGGTCTGCCTGTAGCTTTTGGTATCATAACATCTGATACCATAGAACAGGCTATTGAGAGAGCTGGAACAAAGAGTGGCAACAAGGGATGGGATGCAGCAATGACAGCTATTGAAATGGCGCAACTGCTAAAAAAATTATGATGGCATGAAACGCCGTAGGGCAAGAGAGTATGCACTACAGATGCTGTTCCAGATAGATTTTAAGGGTAAAAAGATCGGGAGTAAGGATCTCGAAGATTTTTGGGTAGACAAGAAAGAAAGCGAAGACGTCAGGAAATTCACAGAGGATCTGGTTAGGGGTACTATAAAAAGACTTGATGAGATAGACGCTAGAATTGAAAAGGTAGCAGAAAATTGGATTTTAAAGAGGATGGCTGCGGTAGACAGAAATATACTCAGATTTGCTGCATATGAAATATTTTACAGGAAAGACATCCCTCCTGCCGTTACAATAAACGAAGCAATAGAGATAGCAAAAAAATTTTCATCCTCAGAAGCAGCTCCATTTATTAATGGCATCCTTGATAGGTTAGCAAAAGAGGCAGATAAGGCCTGATGCGTTATGCCATACTTTCGGATGTCCACTCAAACCTTGAGGCCCTTGAGGCAGTCCTCGATGATGTAGATCAAAGAAAGATACAGGATATACTGTTTCTTGGAGATGCGGTAGGATACGGCCCCAACCCGAACGAATGTGTAGAACTTCTTGTCAATAGATGTGAGATCCTCCTTGCAGGTAATCACGATTGGGGTGTATTGGGACTAACAGATATCAAATATTTCAATGAATATGCAAGGGGGGCAATAGAATGGACAAGGGATGTACTCACAGAGAAAAATCGCAAAACCCTCAAATCCTTTTCGGTTAAGAAAGGGATTAATAAAGAAGATATACTTCTTGTGCATTCAACCCCGAAAGAACCTGAGGGATGGCATTATTTACTCACCCTTTGGGATGCAGAGATTAACTTCCAATATTTCGATAATAAATTCTGTTTCCTTGGGCATAGCCATTACCCATTTATCATAGAAAGACTTCCGTCAGGTGAACTTGTCACGTACAAGGAGGAAGTTTCTACAGGTAAAACAGAGAGATACATAATGAATGTTGGAAGTGTAGGACAGCCACGAGATGGAGACGCGAGGGCATGTTATGCAATTGTTGATAATCAGAAGATGGAGATAATAAGAATTCCCTATAACATCGAGGCTGTGCAGAAAAAGATGCGAAAAGAAGGGCTGCCCTTATTACTTATAGAGAGGCTTTCAACAGGTAGATAAGAGAGTTTACGCTTTTTTCTTCGATTGAACTATACCCTGGTAGAGTTTAATCATCTTTTCAGTATGAGTTTTAAAGGAAAAATTCTCAGCAAGTCTTCTTGCTTCTAAGCCTATACTCTGGTTTTTACCACTGTTTATCAGGAAACGAATCTTTTCAGCGATTCTCTTGATGTCCTCCGGTTTATCTATTACAAATCCTTGCATACCATCCTGAATAATCTCAGAAGCTCCGCTCAGTCTTGTTGTTATAATGGGTAATCCGCTTGCTAATGCCTCGAGATGAACATTTCCGAAAGGTTCATAAATTGCAGGGAAGACAAATATGTCAGAGGCAGCATAGTATTTATGGATTTCTCTCTGAGGTCCACAGAAGATAGCGCGTTGTTTTTTTATAAATTTCTTCATCTTTTTCTCTGAACCTTTTCCTACAACCAACACCGTGATTGGTTCCGAAATGAGGTCCACAGCCTTTAAGAGGTATTTAACTCCTTTCCTCTCAAATCCCGAACCCACAAAGAGCACTACAAATTCATCTTTCCCTATGGAGAATCTTTCCCTTATTTCCTCACTATAAAGTCTTTTGTTTTCAGGATTAAATCTTTCAAGATCAACCCCGTTATATATAACCTCTACATCTCTTTCATCTACATTATAGTTTTCAACGATATCCCTTTTTACAAGCTCAGATATAGCAATTATCTTTTTGAATCGATGGCTTTTAAAAATAATTCTTTCCATAGTGAGTATAAGCCAGTGATAGGGATTAAGGATGATAGATAACTTTCCCAGTATACCTATTCTTCTCCACCTCGCCCTTAGCCACTCAATATGGCATCCATCTCCTGCCCTATATATGTCCTGACAAAAGGTCTTGTCGTGGCTCTGGATTATATTAAAATCTTCATGTTTCAAGATTCGATAAGTTGATAAAGCAAAGATTAGGTCCCTTAAAAAAGAGTTAAAGGTAATGGCTGGGACTTTATGGAAATTAATGTTTTTAAGTGGCCCAGGGGCATCCCACTTGATTGCAAATATATGTATTTCGTGCCCCCCTTCCGCAAGCTTTCTAATATAGTTTTGAGAAAAGCTTTCTGAACCACCATGGAAGGTATATTTCTTACGAATAATCGCTATTTTCATATAGAAATTTAACTGTTTAGTCTCAATTATGCAAGACAATAGAGAATGTTTATATTAGCGAGATCAAACACTATATCTCCAATCAAATTTATGAATGATCTTGGTTAGGGATTTGAGGTGTCTCGACTATTTCTAAGAAGGGCTGAAGACATGCCCAGAATAGGGGCAATCCTTTTTAGAGGTATAGAGAGTAAGGAGGAATTTACAAAAGCAGATCCAACGATAATGCTCAGAAGGGCTAAGGCAAGGAGTTTTTTCTCATCTCTTTCCTTTATAGCCATCTTAAAAAGTAAAAAAGTAGTTGATAGTAATAGGAACAAATAAGAAATAAGACCAAAAATTCCCTGATGAAAAAGAATACTTATAAATGTGCTGTGTAATCCTCCCCTTAATGCCCAATTAGGCTTTTCAGTATTTTCAAAAGGTCTCTCATCTCGATATATTTTATTCCCGTAGCCCCAGCCGAATAAAGGCCTCTTCTTGACAGCTTCTATGGCTGGCTCCCAAAAGAAATAGGTTCTAAAGGTAAATGTCCTTAAATGTACTGGCGTTAATAAAATGTGTTTTTTTACCGGCTCGGGCCAAAAACTAAACGTAGTTATGATAAATACTAAAATAATGATAATAACCATGAATGTCTTTTTTAAATGTTCTTTTTTTAATAAGAATATAGCCCAGATTCCCAGAGCAGCAAATATATTTCCTACTGCTGCCCGGGACGCAGAAAATATGGTTCCCAATATCCCCCAAAGAGAAGACAATCCCCATATCCTTTTCTCTAACTTGGTATTGCTTTTGACAAAAAACATTATAAGAAATGGAGAAAAAAGACCGACAAAAAAACCAAATTCATTTTTATCAAGCGAAAGAAAAATATTTTCTGAAGTATAGAACCCTGTTCTTCCTAAAAGTAAGCTATGTAAACCAAATGCAAGAATAATCAAGCCGGAAGCACATATAACTTTACTAATACGAATAAGCATTTTAGTATTAAAAAATGAAGAAATAATTAAAAATGTAACAGTCGACTTCAGGACATCACCCTTTAGAGCTTTTACTGAATAAGAAGGCTCTATCGAAAAAAAGGCAGACAGAATAGTCGAGGCTATATACAAAAAGAAGCTATATACAAGGATATTAACAGGTATAGTAATTCTTTTTGGGAAAAATGCTAATATAATCCATCCTGTTAGTGCCCCATATAATCCTATAGTCCTTAACCCCTCTCCCATATCAAATAATGATAAGAATATATAAAGGTAGATACCGTATTCGGTAATATAGGAAAGATACTGTTCAAATTTACTTTTATATTCCAAACCCTGGCTGCCTATCATTTATATATAGCCAAAATATTCCATAGATCTTTGTGCTTTTTCTAAAAAGATTTTCTTATCCTTTTCATTTAATTGGGCAATCTGATTTTCATCCACGTCTTTTCGTATCAAATTTCCAATATCTTCGATATCAAACCAATGTATATCTCTGTCTTTTGTGCCTCCAAAAGTATATTTGCGGGTACCATTTTTGTCCGTAGATTTTTTAGATTGCAACCTTATTTTCGAGACTTTACTTATATCCAGATTTGCAAAGGAGTAAATTTTCTTCATAAAACTAACAGGATCAGAGGCCAGCTCTTCAAAGCGAACAACATAATAATTTGGAATATTCTTAGAATCTTGTATAATCTTCTGACATACTATTTCGTACATTCTGCCAAAATCATTAGCAGTCCATCCTCTACGGACATAGCCTTCACAGAGGGCCAGGCCATTTCGTACAATTGCAATAAAAGTTGCGTCAGGATACATCTTTGAAAATAAATCAGATGCAAGAACAACCCCATTAACATTTTTGGCTAAGAAGCGACATCCTTTTAGCTCACTACTTGAAGATTTAGCACCTTCGAATTTATTCCTATCTGTTGTTAGCTTGTCAAGATAAAAAATTATATCGATATAATTTTTTATAATTTTAGGGATTCTATTTCGTTTTTCTAAACATCTTCGTCCAAAAATATGCTGCCCCGCGAGAACTTGAACAGGAAAATAAAAAAATCTGCGGATCCATATGTCTAATAGCTTTTTGGGCTTGCCATAAAAAACTTCATGAGTCTCGCCGCTTAGCCAGCAGACATCTGGATGAGATGTTAAAAGGTTTGTGATTAAATTTGTTCCACCATAGGAAAAACCATTAATGAAAATGGGGGCCTTATTAAGCATCTATCTTATTCTACTGATTGTCATTCCGCACTTGATGCGGAATCCAGAGTTTTCTGTGAAAATGGGAATACGATTCTATTTTGTCTGGATTCCTGCTGGAGTTTACCTCTGGATTCCCAGCTTTCGCGGGAATGACAAAAGGGGCAGGAATGACTCAAAAGATCATAAGTACTTATATGTATTTTTTCATATCGCGAGTAAACTACAAGAAAGTTCATCCTAAAATTCTATATTATGGGGTTTCAGGAGTGCAAGTAGTACTTGATTGTCTTACAGATGTCTTACAGACTTGTCTCAACCTCTCTAGTAATAGTAACTCCCTTTTTTCTCAGCAAGGTTGTGTAGAGAAGCTCCCATTTTTGGGCAGTTGCTTTAATGCTGAAATTTTGCGCAAAATCTCTTGCTGTCTGGCCAATCTTTGTAGCCAACTGTCTGTTATCCATTAGTGTTTTGATTGCTGCTGCAAGAACTCCGGAGTCTCGTGGTGGTACGAGTAGTCCATTAAAACCATCTTCTATTATCTCCGGAATACCGCCTACTTTTGTTGCGATAATTGGCTTACCCATAGCCATGGCCTCAAGTAGAGCATTCGGAATGCCTTCAGCAACAGAAGGCATAACAAAGATATCTGTTGAGTGAAGGATATCAGGCACATCTCTTCTCTGGCCTGTAAATATGACCCTGTCATGTATTCCATTTTCCCTTGCCTTATCCTTAAGACCAATTAAAAGAGAACCTTCGCCAACTATGAGAAGTTTAATGTTCTTGAATTCTTCTTTTAGATATGAAATAGCCCCTATAAGATATTCAAGCCCTTTCGCAGGAACGAGTCTTCCCACAAAACCAACAACAATGTCCTCAGTATTAATTAGAAGCTTTTCGCGAATATTTTTGGATTTTTCACTAGGGTCAAATTTTAAGCCGTCAATACCATTATAGATAACCAATATTTTAGAAGGGTCAATTTTGTCATGCTTTACGATATCCCTTTTAATACTTTCTGATACAGCGATTATCTTATCAGTGATTCTGGATAGAATTTTATTTGCAATTTTCCTTTCAAGACGCAGATCTTTTCTGTAATTGCCATGGACAGAAGATATTATAACTGGAGTACCTGCTAACCATGCTGCGAGTCTACCGTATAGACTGGCTCTGTATTTATGTGTCCTGACAACGTGGATATGTTTTTTTTTCATTAACCTATACAATTTTATTATGATTTTTAGTGAGAACTTATGATACCGCTTATTATTTAAGGCAATTAAGTCAATTCCAAGTTTTTCTATTTCCTTGCCCATCTCTTCCTTTGGGCCAAGGCAACAAAAAATGGGATTAAACAATTCTTTGTTATATGCTTTGAGTAGACTCAAAAGCTGCTGTTGAACGCCTCCTATTTTTGAATTTTGGTAGATATGCAAGATATTAATTTTTCCCATCCTTGTTAATTAGAATCTAAATATTCTGTCCCTTTTCCCTGAGGATATTTTTGAAGAGGTCTATATATTGTTTGGCTGTTGTCTCTATGTTGAAAGTAGAGAATACCTTTTCTTTTGCATTATTAGAAATTTTTTGAGCTAAATTCTTATTACGCAATAAGAGTTCTATTGAATCCGCAACGGCATTCCTATTTTTAGGGGGAACAAGTATCCCAACTTTTTCGGAATCCACTATCTCTCTAATAGGAGGGATATCTGAAGCTATTATTGGTTTGCCTGATGCCATAGCCTCAATAAGTGCAGATGGTAGTCCCTCCCAGAAGGAAGGAAAAACAAAGATGTCTATTGCTGCAAGCAATGCAGGGACATCCCTGCGAGAACCTGTAAAGATGACATGCTCATTTAAACCAAGGGTGTTCGCGTAATTTTGCAATTCTTCTTTCATCGGCCCATCTCCTACCATGAGAAGCATAATCCTTGGAAACTTTTCCTTAATTATTGATACAGCCTCAATAAGATATTTTTGCCCTTTCTGAAAAGTAAGCCTTCCAATTGTTCCTATAACAGGAACTTCTTGAGAAATACTAAGTTTTGATCGCGTTAGATTCCCATTTATATTTAGAAAATTATTTACATCTATCCCATTATAAATAACCGTTATTTTGTCTTCTGCGAGACAGTCATATTTTAAAATATCCTTTTTTACTGTCTCGGAAACAGCGACTACCTTATCAGTAAATCTTCCTAAGAATTTATTAATAATTCTCCTATGGAATTTTTTATCTCTTGTGTAAATATTATGTACTGAGGCAACAATGCAAGGAGCTTTGGCGAAAATAGCTGCAAGCCTACCATAGAGATTTGCATGGTACTGGTGTGTGCGAACTATTTTTATATTCCTCTTTTTAATCAAATCGTGGATATCTTTTACTATTGTCCAGTCAAATGTATGCTTCAGTTTATTTAAGGAAAGGACCTCTGTGCCGGTATTTTCTATTTCTTGTCCGATTGCTCCTTTATCAGAAAGAGAGCATACAAGAGGGGATAACTTGTTTCGATTGTATTTCTTCAGAACCAGTAAGAGTTGATTTTCTACCCCTCCTACAGGTAGTTTTGATATTATATGAAGAATATTTATTGGTTGCATATATGATTTAGTTATCTTGATTGCTATCGAATATTTTCTCTAAGGTTAAAATATATTTCTCTTATCTTTTTAATATTGTTTCTAATATCGAAATTGTTTTCAGCCTTTATACGCCCATTCATTCCCATCTTCTTTCTCATTTCATCATTGGTTAACAATTTCAGGATTGCGTTAGCTATCTGTTGTTCATTCCTTGGTTCGACTAAAATACCATTGACTCCATCATCAATAATCTCAGGAGTCCCTCCGACTCTTGTGGCAACTACAGCTTTTCCACAGGCTAAGGATTCGAGCAGGGTTCTACTGCACCTCTCCTCAAGAGAAGGTAGAATAATAAGTTCAAGGTTGTTTAAAGGATATCTTATATCTGGTAACTCGCCTGTAAAGTAAACATCTGATTCCAGATTTAGTCTTTTGATCAATTCCTTAATTTCTGAGAAATAAGCTTCCTCATTGGTTTTATAGCCACCTATCATGATAAGTTTAAATTTATTAAATCTCTCTTTTATAATAGGCAGTGCCTTAATGAGATATTCTAACCCCTTCCTTTTTGTGATCAGCCCAATATAGCCTATTAGTTTTTTGTTGGCCTCTACATTGAACTTTTCGAATAGAATGTTACTACTAAAAGGTTTAAACTCATCAATATCAACTCCATTATAGATAATCTCTACGGTAGATCTTTTACCAGGCAATAACTTTTCCTTCGTGTCTCTGTCAACAAAAATGATTTTTGAGGAGAGAAATTTGAGCCAGAACCTCAGTCTTCTACTCCTCGATATCATAGGGTTTTCCCTAACAACCCATACAATAGGAATTCTCAAAAGAAAACCTGCAATACCAGCATATTTACAGAAGGGAGTTAAGGTGTTGAGATGAAGTATATCTACCTTCTCAGATTTTATTATCTTCATGAAGTTTGCAATGTATTTAAAACCAAGAAACCCTCTCTCCTCCACTATGTAATATTTGACACCTAATTCTTTCAACCGCTCTGTGATAGGCCCTCTATAGTTTGTTGCGAAGATGGAAACAAAACTCTCTCCCAGTCTTTTCATCAAATTAAAGCAACTTACAGGGGCACCAGTCAGAGATGATGTATGATTAATGAAGAGTATCTTCACCTGGTCACAATTTCAAGTATCTGTTTTGCCCTGATATCATAGGTATGCTCTTTTAAAACTTTCTGGTAAGCTGCATTCGCTATGTGCTCCCGCTTATCAGGGTGCTTTAGATAATACTCAATAAGCCTTTTAAGTTCATCAATCGTTTTATAACATATAATTTCTTGGTTTAGTTTAAATACCTTTTCCATATCAGCTTTATGATCAGTGAGCTGAAACCCTTTGCAGGCTGCAATATCATAAGTCCTTCTGTTTACTCCATTTATGTCATTAAGAGGATGGTGAGGATTGAGGGAAATTGAAGAGCTACTGATTACCTTTGATTTTTGAGTTCCTCGTATATCCTTACCCATGTAAAGTTTTAGGATCTCTTTATTCGATACCCTTGACCAGCCTCTACCCCAAATGGATGGGCTAAAATCAATAAGCTGTTCAATCAGTTTTAATCTGTAAGGATACATAGAACCTATAAGTGAGATATCAGAAAAACACATTGCCTTTTCAGCATTACTTAGTAAAATAGGCATGTGAACATCTGGGTCAGTACATTGTGGTAAATAAAAAACATTTTTTAGGCCTGCCTTCCAAAGGGCGTCCAGAACATACGAATCTTTTACAAAAAAATAATGGCATGGCTCGATTGCTTCAAATTTACCCATATAAAAAGGGTTGTCAGGGAATATATTAACTATTGTTGTTGCTGTTTTTTCCCTTATTTTCCACAATGTATCAGATGTTATTGTTTCACCCTTGCTAATAAAGAGAATATCGGGTTTAACATCTTTAATGTACCTGAAAAGGTTTTTATTCATATATGAATGCCAAAAATCTTTTATATGTTTATTTTTTTCAATAAATGCCAATTTCCCTTTCTTTTTATAAAAGAAAGTTTCTATTTTAATACCAAGCCTTTCGAAGGATTTTTTGAATGACCATCCTTTGTCATCCATATACCTTTCATTGCTTTTGATCTGCTCAACTCCAACTATTAAAATTTTCATACAAATAACTTGTTGTAGACTTCTAAAAGGTTATCCCTGTATCTCTGCCATGTATATTGCTTTATATTTTCTAATGCATTGGCACTCATTGTTTCAATCATTTCGGGATTCTCAAAGAAATAATAGATTTTTTCCTTTATCACCTCTGAATTCCTAATGGGTATTATAAAACCATCCAGCCCATTTCTTACTACAGATCCACTATTCTCCGTTGTAATTACTGGAAGGCCTGCAGCCATGGCCTCGTAAGTAACCTTTGCGCTTCCTTCTTCAAGAGAAGGAAATACAAAAATGGTTGCTTCTTTGTATATATGCGAGGGATCTTTTGAAAAACCCTTAAAAACTATGTTCTCAATATCATTATATTTGGACAAGACCGGCTTAATATTATTATCAATACTTCCTACTAATACAAGTTCTGCATCCTTTAGTTTCATTTTTTCCCATGCTTCAAGAAGATACTGAATCCCCTTTCTTAGAGAAATCCTTCCAACAAAGAGCACCTTAAATTTTCTTTTCTTTGTTTTAGATGGTTTGAATCTCTCTATATTAACACCCCGTTTTATTACAAAAAGTTTAGCATTATCTATTCCAACATCTATGAATGTTTTTTTAGCAAATTCAGATGGTAAAAAGATAAAATCAGAAAGTGTAATCTCCTCAAGGGAAGATTGTCTTGCATATTCAGGTGGCTTAATATTTTTTACACCAAATTTTTCATATTCTTCATTTAGTATCCTCTCTCTGAAAAACCGATGGGTGGAACCACACTCGAGGATCGTTTTTGCACCAATCCGTTTAGCTGCCTTAATACTCCTCAATGCCTGGTTATTCCATCCGTGAAATATATCGCAACTCTTTTTATGAATTACCTTTGATGTAATATAATCAAGGAAGCCCTTTCTTAAGGGCTTATAATAGTGCTTTGGAAGAAAGAATAAAAGTTTTGAGGGATTCCCGGGTAGGATAAGTAAATTTGACCTTGGAAGATCAGATTTATTCCCATATGAAATAGCCATCTTAAGAAGTCCACTGTCAGAAAGAACCTTTACTGCATTGTAAGAAACTGTTCCAAGGCCTGGGTTTCCGAATTTAGTGGCTATTGAGTAGATAACTCCGTGATTTATCATTTCAGACTTATTTTATGAAAAGTAGTCTCTTAACTTCTTCAATAACATCTTCAGGTCTAATCTGCAAAAGGATTCTCTTTATTCGTTCTTTCCTGCTTATCCCATTTCTGCTCACCGCATCTTTAAATAGTACAACATGACCCTTTCCCCATGGACTCCAACTGTCTTTTCCAGCACCCATAATAGCAATAACAGGAGTGCCGACTGCTGCAGCGATATGCATTGGTGCAGAGTCAACACCAAGGAATAAGTCTGAAGCCTCAGCTACTGCTGCAAGTTGTTTTATTGATGTTTTTCCACATAGGTCTATTACCTTCCCTATGCCTTCCCTTACTAAGGGGGGGATGTCAGGGGGGGTGAGTTTATCAACTAAAGATAGTATATTTTTTGCCTTTTCCACTTCATGCTTCTCAGGCGAAGATGTAACTACAACCTTTAATCTTTTATTGACCAACCACCTGATAACCTCTGCCATATATTCGTCTTTCCAACATTTAAAAAGAGCTCTTGATATGGGATGGACGTGAATGACCTTAACCCCAGTTTGCCTTCCCTTGATCCCTCTGTATCCCTCCTTGGTAAGGGGGGAATCAAATGGGGGTGAGGGGAGATTGTTTATGTTATTCTCTTTAAAAATCTTTTTCACAAACATTCTCGCATCCTCGGGAATAAAGAAATCCACCTGTGTATTTTCGGTATCGATACCAAATTGTCTTATAACATCGAGATTTCGTAATACGATATGTTGGCTACCCCGCTCCTTAATGGCTATATGAGTATATAAATACCTCTTGCCCCAAAAGCCATTCCCGTTTGGATCGTGAGCTATTCTGTAACTTGCGCCTGATAAAAAAGAGATAATCGCCGCTCTATCGCCACTTGTGAGATCAACAGCCAAATCAAAGCTTTTCTTTCGAATGTTTTTAAGAAAAGATAACTCTTTGATGTATTTCTGTATTACATTCAACCTTTTGATATTCCTGTCAAAAATTATTATTTCATTTATAAGGGAGTTTCCGCTTAGCACTTCTTCTGTTCCTGAATTAACAAGAGCAGAGATATGTGCATTAGGAAAATTCTCTCTTAAGGCTCTGTAAACAGGGACAGTAAGAAGGACATCGCCGATATGGCGCAATTTAATTACAAGAATCTTTTCAATATTTGTAAAATTAAAGGCCTTCATGAGTTGGTCTATCTGAATATATACTTCCAATAATGAACATGCATACTTATCCTTTTTCTCAGATGATTTGGGATCATAGTATAGTTCAGCCCGAGTTTATACCCTGCATATCTGGAGATTGCTTCACCCATAACATAAGGAAGCCATTTGTAAGCTCTATTTCGCAATAAGTAACTGATTGCCTCCTTTAAAAACTTAAGGCCCTCCCTATGGGTCTTTCCATATTCTAACATCCACATATTATCTCTGTGAGAAACACCTATATCAAAGTATCTCTTGAATTGTTGTCCCCACGTATAGTTATGGCAATGAATGACCTTTGCCTCTGGCATATAAGCTATCTTATATCCTTTCAATATCAGTTTAGCTGCCAAAATCGTATCTTCATTCATTATTACTTTTTCTGAAAATCCTCCTAATTCTTCGAACTCCTTTTTCCGAATTGCTGAGCAGGCGTTGCTAAAGAAAAAGGTTTTTATGCCGAGTTTTGAAATGTCGTCTTTGCCTTTTACAATAGGAGTTGGGGGGTAATTAAAAAGTCTCGCAAATTTTTCTACCGGTGTTGCATTTACAGTAGGAATTTGTCTGCCGTAAGTAGCAGCTATTTCAGGATTTTCAAGTGGCCTTATAAGGTTTTCAAGACAATATTCATCGTCTGGGAGTGCATCTTGTGTTAAAAAGACAACAACATCGCCTTGCGCATATCTGGCAGCCAGATTTCTTGTTCCCCCATGGTCAAAATCTTCCATCTTTATCGTTATTGTCTTGGCGCCTAAAGATTCTGCAATCTTAACAGTGCTATCCGTGGAAGAAGAATCAACAACAATCACCTCACAGGAGGTTGTCTGCCTCTCCAGCGAAAAGAGGACTTTGCCGATATAGGATGCTGCGTTAAGCGTAGGAATACAAATAGTACACTGGTGCATTACAATTCTTTCTATTTGTCAGCACGGAATATAAATTGTATACCATTCCCAATATATCCATAGCACATACTATAGTAAGCTATCATGTAAGAATCGTTAAACCCGGCATCTTTGCAAGAGTCCAAAATATCCCAGCCAAAATCGTAAAAGACTAAGGAACCTTTTTGAGAAATAGGATTCCCGTGATATTGGTCTGGTAAAAGGTGGATCAGTTTACCTTCATTATTAATAGTTGCTCTTTGATGAGTCGTCTTTTCATTTATGAAAAGGGGAACTGAAAAAATCAGAAAGCCACCCTCTTTTAAACATCTATAAGCTTCACTCAATGATTTAGTAATATCTGGAACGTGCTCATAAATATCGTTAGAGATTATGATATCAAAGAGCTCATTTTCAAAGCTCATAGACAATGCATCTTCATGTCTTATGTTGTTAATAATTGCACCAGGAGTTTTATCGTTACCAAGATATTCACTTCCCTTAACGTCTATGTTTCTCAATTGTGCTATCAGCTTTCTATAAAAATGTGTTACCTGTTCATAACAAAATAATCTGGAAGCCCCTTTCCTATCTCTCACCATGTTTTTGAGATAAACATACATAAATCTCTGCCGATTATTAAGCCTACAATGGCTACAGATAAGTCTCTCCCTGTAATTAGGTACTACCCCATCTGAGTAACGCCAATCTATTAAAAAGTCTGTAATTCTCTCACAACAGTGACAATAACCTTGAAAAAGCCAAGAAATATTTTTTCTGTACTTGTCGGCCAAATGTTTTTCGATGGATAGTCTTTTATCAGCTGCTTCACTGTAGTATTTCTGAAAGTCTCTCATATCTCTAAATGTCATTAATTCAATATTGCTGGAAAAATCACTAAAATTATCCATATGAGAGATCAGTTTTAAAGACTCAATTGATTCTATGTTATTTAACAATTTTGCAGAATAAATCTTGGCACTGTAATACATGTCTTTGATTCTCATCCTCCAGAAGAAATAATTCATACAAAATTTCCACTACAAAAAGCAGGGTGACTCTTTTTCAGAATAAAAGAAGCGCTCATTTAGTGCCGTTTACCCATTATGACTTGGTATCAATGTAAGCCGCATAAATTACCACTGTTTTTAAGTTCTTTCACAAATAGAACAGCTTTATTTAACTGAAAAATCAGAAAACAAAGGGCATTACTATTATTTGATGCAAACAATTTTTGTAGTGCAGCATCAGCAATGTTGAGTAATGAACTGTTAATAAACACTAATCTACTCGTAATTTTGTAGATACCGCTATCCCGAAAGGCCTCAGGATGAAGTCTTGCCAAAAGCACATAATTCCTGATGGAATTTCGCATCTTCTGGTAAGCCTTTTCTTTAGTTACCAATCCCAAATGTGACACAGTATTGTCTATATGTAAAACCTTATACTTCCTGGTGAGCCGAATTCCCCACTCTGAGTCTTCATAGCCATAGCCAGAAAATCTTTCATCAAATGGAATTTCGAGGAAAACTGATTTTCTTACCATTGCATTTGAGGTCCACAAATAACGCCATGGCGTCTTATTTCGCACCTTCGCAGGTACCGCTTCTATTTTTTTACTCAAATATAAATAAAAATCATACCTCTTATCAATCATTATTCTATTTATACAGCTAAGACCCCCGCACACGACATCCCATTCATTTCTATCGACATAATAAAGATATTTTTCTAAAAAATCTTTCTCGTCGGGCAGTACGTCGGAATCGAGAAAGAGGAGAAACTCTCCTGATGCCTCCTCTGCGAGGAGATTCCGAATTTTTGCCCTCCCCACATTGTGATCGAGCTCTCTGTAGTGGAGATGTTCAAACATATGCTCATCAACAAACTGTCTGTTACGTTCTTTTAACGCAGCATTTGACGAAGAATCATCCGTAATAATGAGCTCTACATCGCTACGGTAGTGAGAAGAAGATAATTCATCAAGAAGCCCGCTGAGTAGGAGGCGAATATCCCAGTTAAAAACAGGAATGCAGATCGATACACGAAACAGGTATTCTCTACTCTGCATGGTGATCCCACTTGCCTGTTTTTTTATTCAAAAAATCTACGACCCCTTGAAAGATTCCTTTAGCTCTGCTTCTTCTATTAAGCACAAAGTAGAAAATGCACCTTGAGATGGCATACATAAAGGTTAGAAAAAAACTTATTTTATTAATTTTATGAGAGGTATACAGTATATTCCTTGTAAAATAATAGGCATGTAAAAGTGTATCTTTATTTTGAGATGCAGCTTTTTTATGCCACAATTTCCCAGCTACTAAAAAGGAGCTGACATCTTTGTGTCTCTTCTTAAAGGTTTCTTTGTAAAAATAGGTGTATTCCAAATCTTCGGAATTCAAAAAATATTTTTCTTCCATTAATCCTAATTCGTTAATTTTTTCCCGGGAAAGAAATAATGATACACCGGAAATGCAATCAATGTCTTCCCCTAATTTGACGAAATAAGGTCTCAGAATGGAATATTTATAAAATTTTAACCCGCCGTATAATTGCAGTTTTTCAGGCCAGTGATACTCATAAACGTAGCTACCTGTCGGTCTATCATAGTTATCTTTTATAGCACTGTTCATGATATCTGAAAGGGCATTTTTATCGATAACAGTGTCATTGTTTAAAATCCAGATGTATCCAAAGTCGTCTTTTGCCAGGGCATACCTGATCCCAATATTATTCCCCCCGGCGTAACCTAAATTATCTCCAGTCTGTATAAAAATGATGGGATATTTCGTGGTAGGATGCAATATGTTGATACAAAATGTTGAATTTAAAGTATCCTGAGCTTCTAACTCTAATTCTGAACTACCACCCTTTTCAGCTTCTTTTCTTGAGTAGAAAACGTAAGGAATTTTTTTTGCGAGAGGTGGATGTGATAAATACCTTAAGGGATTTTGTGGTTTAATCCAAATATTCAGTTCTCCTTCTGCCCATGACTTTATATATTCTATAGAGTTATCTGAGGAACTATTATCTATCACAATAACCTGATAATTAGGATAACTATTCCTAAAAATACTTTCTAAGCATTCTATCGTATCGGCCCAGCCCTTATAATTTAAAATAATAATATAAACTTTAGGGTATTCCATTTTAGAGGATATTGTTATATTCGAGTTTTTTCATTATGTCTTCATTTTTTATTTGGTTATAAATTTCTATTAGATCTTCTCTTCCTGTAAATGCAAATGTTCTATCAGCTTTAACATTTTTTACTACATTTAAAATATCGGTTTCGCTGAATTTTAATTCTAAAAAATTTAGTGCATTTCTTAATATTCCCTCAGGATTTTCTGTAAAAGTTTCATATCTAATATGCAGAATGCTTTTTTTGAAATCTTTATCTAAAGAAAACGCCTTAGCAATGTATTCTCTCCACAGCTCTATACCTTCATGAATATTTTGAACTCTAAGAGACTGCTGATATTCAACCCTTACAATTAACAAAAGTTCTTTTACCTTTTTCTTCCAGTTCTTTTTAAATGTTCTTTGAAGCTCGATTTCTCTTTTTCTCAAGCTTTCTGCTACATCTATCGGATTTCTATAAATATGCAAAATTTTTGTACTAGGAAAGATTTTTCTCCATATCTCAATAGTAAATGTATTTCTTGGATCTTTCCATCCCCAGGGGAAGTCTAAGTATCTAATATCTTTATATTTAATAAAATTCTTAAGACCTAAGAATTCTATTCTTCTAAAACCTTTCAAGTGAGATTCTAACACCTTAATAATATGCTCTTTAAAGTTATCGTTTATAAAATTGAAGTTGTAAGGATTATCCCATGAAGCATTTGCTTCTTTAAGGATCCATTCATTTAGCTTGAAAAAGAATAGTGCTTCATTATTCTCCACGGTTTTTTTATCTCCTACAAATAAGCCAAACTTTTCCAGTATTCGAGAAAGCATACCAGTACCCGAACGGTGCATACCGATGATGATAACCGGAGGGCGCGCCTTAGTCCTCATACTTTTTTGATAATACTTCCTTGAAAACCTTTAAGTGCTCCTCTGCACTTTTCCGCCAAGTGAATTGCTGAGCACGAACAGGCCTTTTTGCCGGAGTAATTCGCAAAGTGATTTATCTTCAACCAGTTGTTTCATCGCGTTAGTGATATCATTAATAGAATGAAGATTTACCATTAATGCAGCATCTCCTGCGACTTCAGAGCAGGTGGGTTTATTAGATGTAATAACTGGACACCCACAAGCCATACCTTTTTATTTTAGCAGAAGCTGTTAGGTAATGAAGGCTATGTTGTTTATTATTTATCACAGATAGCGATCATCCGCCCCTTAATGGGTGACTTGATCATTCGGATCAAGCTATATAGTTTATCATGCTTCATTAAAATAGCATGCATCGCGGGTGGTGAAAAAATGTAGGTTTGACCAACTCCGGGACTGGATGGAGAACCAACATAAATCAAGGGAAGACGGTCATAGATACTCCCCCAAAAAATCCCTGTCTCTTTTTTATATCTTCTATCTTTAAAGGTGGGAAATTCCATAATAAATCTCTTACGGGTCATCTGAGCAATCCGCCGCATGACTTGAATAGGCTCTTTTAAGTGATGGGTAACATTTAAAAGCAAGATGTAATCAAATTCGCCAGTATACCCATCCTTCTCAAAATCACACTTTACAGCCTCAACCTTACTGCCCAGAATATCTTTTAATATAAGGAACTGTCTGTATCTGGTTTCTTTAGCTTCTATTCCAACTATCCTTCCGGCATTTCGTTTCTCAGCCTCAAAACAAAAAAATCCTATTCCACATCCTATGTCGAGAAGAGACTGCCCGTGAAAATCATCGGGGAAAAAAATAGAAAGTGACTTTGTTCGATCTTGCCCTGAGGTATGAAGGCCGTAAGGGAGCTCTACTCTCTGATATTCAAACTTTTCTCTGGTTAAAATTGATTCAATCTCCTCTTTGGAATATTTACACTGCATTCTTCTCTCCATATAAGATGTTGGGTATATCATCAAAACTATTGAGTTGAGGGTAATCTATGGTGTCAGAATTATATAATTGATATTCAATACGGTTGGACCGTAAAAAATTTATCCAGAAATTATAAACAGCCAAGAGATTTACATGCTCTAGGACGTTCAGCCAATAAGAACGGGGGTAGGAAAGTTCTTTGTCTAAAGCCCAGCTTTTTTCCACAAGTTTTCTTTTTTGCATTCGTTGTTTTATCAATTGTTTATTAGCTACCAAAACAACTGCCTTTAGATGAACCCCTAATTTATTCAAATAAAGAAAAAGGGAATCCTTTTGATAATCCCAGTTTGGTTTTAACTCTTCCCAGGTATAGCTTTGTACTTTACTTTTCCTCCAAAAAGTGGACAGCATTTTTATACATTTGTAATATCCATTTCCACTCTTTGACCTTGCTTCAGAATAGATTCTATACGGCCTAAGAATATTGTAATGTAAAATAACATCCTGATATTTTTCTATGGACTCTCCTCTTAGAAGTTGAGCCGGGAAAAAAACAGGCAGATCTGCAGAGGGAAATCCGACTTTTTCAAATGGGATTTTCTCAATAAAAGTGCTTTTACCACAACAGCTGGGACCACTAACGATCCATACCGTTGTTTTAAACCGTCCTTCTTTATTTGTCATAGAAATTTTATGATTATCCTTCATAAATCTATAAAGGACATTCCAATTGTTTTAATTTACATATGCACAGAGTTAATAATACTGCATGCTTTTTACTAATGAGTTCTGAAAATCTTCTCTTTTAAAGTCAATTTTGACCACTAATGATTCATAGCTCTTCATTTGTCAATCACAAATCCCAACTCTTTTACCGCTTCAATCTCGTCTTCACTAAAAATGTCAAGGCTATAATTTTTATACCGGCCAGCGGATTTAGGAAGCTTCGGCAATAATTTCAGTTGATCACTATTTGCACATTTGGTATTTATTCCAAGAAAATCCAATATTGAATCCATTTCGTGCTTAGGATTCAAACATAGCTCATCAAAGTTGACAATTAAGAATCTTTTATCTAACAGTGTTTTACCAAGGGTAATGGCTCTCTTGTTCAACTTAATCCAGTATTTCAGGGAGGCACTTGGTAGTGACATAGAAGAATGATTTGCCGGAATTCCGAACAGTTTGCCCCAGTTATACAACTGGGCCTGGTTACTACTAAAAGCCATATCTAATCCGTGACGTATGACATGTATATATTTTAAGTTATCAAAGTGTTTGCTTAAAAATTCAATATAGATATGAGTATTTGGTTCCTTCCATCCCCAATTAGTATATCCAGATGTGTCATGTTTTCTTGACCTCAATATCGTTAAAGCTCTTACAAATGGCCATATTCCTCTGCCTGAGTGCAAATGGTCATGCCCGGTAATAGCCATTTCGACAGCAGCGCGCATTATTAAGTTAAATTCGTCAATCTTGGGGATAAGACGACCAGTCATTGCCTTTTCAAATACAGATAATCTTTTAAAAATCTCTGATTTTTTTTCATACGATTTCTTTATAAACCACTCAGGTCTTTTAAATAAAAGAGTGAACCAAAGGTTGTCGTTTGCAGAATTTAGGTCACTTCCCATGTAAAAGCCGAGCTGAATCAGAATTTCAGCAACAACTCTGGTGCCGCTTCCACCAACTCCCCCGATTGCAACCGGTCCTGTAAAATTTGTTCTATTATTCAAAATTTATTTAATTTCTCCTTAAACTAATTCTACCCAGGGCGGTGGAGTGGATCCCAAGCCTTTTATATACCCATATTGCTGATAAGATATTCCGGATTATGATACTGCTTGATGTTGCAATTGCAGCACCTTCTGCACCCCACTCAGGTATCAGAATAATATTTAGAAAAATATTTAGCACAGCTCCGCTTCCAGCAATCATGACAGTAATATATTCGTAGCCAGTCATGACGAGTGGTAACCCTACTGAGCCCATAGAAGCACTAAAAAGTTGAGCAATACTCAATATTATTAGTGCAGTTTCGCCTTGTATAAAATCCTTGCCAAATAATAGTAAAAACCAATGGCTAAATATAATTAGGCCTATTCCGATTGGTAGGGAGAATAACAAAATAATACGTGCACTTTGTGTAATTACACGTTGCAATTTTTTCATGTCTCCTGCTGCATAAAGACTAGCTATAGTAGGCGCAATAACAATATTAATGGCAAATAGTATGAATGTTATGAGTTCTGCTCCCTTTGCGGCAACTGCATAAATACCAACAACCTCTGCTTTTTTCATTGCTCCTAATATAGCGATGTCAGCCCTTGCATTAATTACCTGCAAGCATGCTATAAGTATCATGTGCAGAGCACTCCGAGCCCATATACTCGATTTATAGACAGGGGAAGTTTCTTTGACAGTCTGTGGAAGATTCCTGTGCAACAGTATTGTTCCGATAATTAAGGCAACTCCAGTAGCCAAAACATTCATGCCAACTGCCCAAGGTGCCGTAAGACTTTTTTCAATAAACTTTCCGAAAACAAAGTAGGAAGCTATGATCAAAGATATAAAAACCATGGGCTGAAGGAACATCTCCGGAAGTTGCCCGATAACAACCCTGTTAAGACCTCGCAGAGCAGCCTGCCTGACACTACTAAGTGAAACAAGGGGAAGCATGATTAGTGCTGTCCAGAAGGAGAACAGCATTTGAGAGTTTGAACTCCCTACCAGATTCCATGCGATTAAAGCAGCAAGTAATGCAAGCCCTAATGAAACTACTAATACTGTCTGATTAGCCCGACGCAGAAGACCTTTCATTAATCCCCATGCAGATTGGGTCTGGCAAACCGCAACTTCTCGAACAAGGAGTCTGTCTAATCCTAAGGCTGAAGGGACTGCTAGCAGATTAACCCAGACCATGACGTAGGCATAAATACCATAGCCTTTAGCCCCAAGAAGCCGGGCAAGAAGTAGACTGATGACAAAAGCAAATCCCGTAGAAATAACTTTTAAAGCAAAAGTGCCAGCGGATCCTTTAATCAAAAGCCTGCTGAGTCTTGTATCGGCTTCATCATAAGTATCTATTCCAGCAAGTCTCGTAATCCTTGCAGCTACAGAGGATAGGGAATATTTCATGACTCTTTGAAGAAGATAAAGTTTTTCTTATCCAGTAACTCAATGACCTTATGTACAGAGCTTTCAAGGTCAAGCTCTTCTGTATCTATGAGGAGGTCCGGGTTTTTAGGTTCTTCATATGGTGCGGAAATACCTGTGTAGTCTTTTATAATTCCTGCCCGTGCCTTCTTATAATTCCCTTTTGGGTCCCTTCTTTCACATTCTTCAATGGAGCACTTCACATAAATTTCTAAAAAGTTATCACCATTAAATCTACTTTTGACGTATTCTCTATCTTCTCTATAGGGGGATATAAAGGCTGCAAGAACGATTAAACCAGCATCCATCATGAGCTTTGAGAGCTCAACGATTCTTCGTAGGTTTTCTCTTCTGTCTTCTCGGTTAAATCCAAGATTGCTGTTAAGTCCGTGACGGACATTGTCGCCATCGAGGACATAAGTGCGGATGCCTCGACTGAATAATTCTTTTTCCAAAAGATGGGCTATCGTAGACTTACCTGATGAAGGAAGCCCTGTAAACCATACAAGACCACTCTTGTGATTGTTTAAACTATTTCTGTCATACCTGCTGACATAGCCATTATGCCATGATATATAATTTTTCATCCTGATTACCGAATTAAAAAAACTGTCCGCATAAAGGATTAAGCAAGATTTTTATCAACTATTTTAACAAAATCGGGTATTTTTATTTAATATTGCAAGAGCTGAAATTTTTGAAAGAAGATAGCTTATGGCTTAAATATCGTTTTTGAATTATCAGCTATGACCCTTTCCACGAGTTCTCTAAACTCCTTTTTAAACCTCTCTTTATTGAATCTTTCTGCATTCTTTCTTATTTCGTGAGGATCGAATTTATTTTGATTTTTCTCAAACTCTCCTACTGCATCCATCAGGCTTCCCACGGTTTGTTCTTTAAAAAAGATGCCAGTTTTATTCTCTACAACAGTTTCCAAAGTGCCACCTCTCCCATAAGCAATGACTGGAGTTCCACAAGCTTGAGCCTCAACAGGAACTATACCAAAATCCTCTTCTGCTGCAAAAACAAGTGCTTTGGCCTTTTGCATATAGTCTTTTAAAATCTCTGGAGGTTGATAGCCGATTAATTCTATATTTTTCTTAGCCCTAAATTTTATTTTTTTAAAATCTGGACCATCTCCTATAACAACAAGTTTTTTATCAGACATTTTTGAAAAGGCATCCACGATCAGATCTATTTTTTTGTAAGGGACCATCCTTGCAGCAGTTAGATAGAAGTTTTCTTTTTTTTTATAAAGTCCAAACCTCTCAACATCTACAGGCGGATAAATTATCGTCGAGTCTCTGCCATATATATTTTTAATCCTTTTGGCTATGTTTTTGGAAATTGCAATAAAATAGTCAACCCTATTAGCAGCAGCAGAATCCCATATCCTAATATAATGAAGAATCAGCTTTGCAATTTTCCCTTCTAAACCACTGTTTAAACCATACTCTTTTAAATAAAAATGGTATAAATCCCAAGCATATCTTATCGGTGTATGGCAATAGCAGATATGAAGTTGATTGCTATTGGTCAGAACGCCTTTTGCAACTGCGTAGCAGGAAGATATTATTACATCATAGTTTGAAAGATCAAACTGCTCTATTGCCAGTGGCATCAGGGGGAGATAATTTCTGTATTTTTTCTTTGCAAATGGAAGTTTCTGGATGAAAGAAGTGTGGACCTTTTTGTTAAGAATGAAATTTCGTTCGTCCTTGGGCAAGAAATCAATAAGGCTGTAGAGATCAGCCTCTGGATAAAGCAGAAGAATTTGTTCCAGAACCTTTTCAGCTCCAGCATAGATTACGAGCCAGTCGTGGACAATGGCGATTTTCATAGGATCATTAAATAGTTTTCACAAGCCTTCTAACAGCCTTTTTTAATTTACTGTAATTTTTTAAGTGTGACTGATATTCGGAACAATTTTGTTTTTCAATATACTGGGCAATTTTGATTGCCATGCGATAGCGGTCTTCATCCATGGCAATAAATAATCTGTCGTCAAGTTCGGGAGCCTTTTTGATATAGGTTTTATCAATCTTAGATTTGCCCAATGCATAATGCCGGTGCTCAAAAATGACGTCCTTAAGATATATAATTCTCTTATAGCCGAGACGTCCCAGTTTCCTAAAAATATCAAACAAGTGATTTTCTATGTGAAGATTTACATATTCAGAAGGGCAGATATTGCCCATTATCTTGCACACGGTGCGTGATACTATGGGGAAGGTGGGCACTTTCTTCCCTTGGTCCAGGTCATTTCCATATACAAGAGCGACATCGTCTAAAAATTGGCAGAAAGCATCCTTTATAGTAAGGTCCCATTTCGGTGTATGAAAAATGGCATCATCATTTAACAACATAATATAACGGCCTAGACTTGCTTCATAGCATATATTTGTAATCTTTCCCATGGTATTTCCAGGCGGATTTATAAGCTTAATAATCGGAAGATCTGGGTAAGAAATTCTGCAACTCTCTGAGTCGTCCTCATCCACATAAAGCATAATTTCCAGCTTCTCGGTTTCAGAGGAAGTCTCTTTTATGCTATCCAATAATCTATATACCAATGAGGCTCGGTTTCTTGTTGGTAATATTAGGGAAATATCTATTTTTTGCACAGTTATGGCTACTTATTAAATTTTATATCATTATCCAGATAAAACTTTTGTTTGCAAATTCCCATAATTATCCTAAGATTAGAATATCAGGCCGATGCAATTGTTATGTTAAATTCCTAAAAAACCCGTAAAACTATAATCCTGCTCGCATTAACACCCATGGACTTGAGTGTCTTTATTTTTTCCTCAATATTGACAGTAGAGGCAATTATGACATCTCCATGATAATTAATTATTCTCTCTAAAGGAAGAACAGGAATACCCTTAAACTGCTTTCCGCCAAAGTCATCATAAACAGCAGATATTTTAACTGGTATATACCTGCTAAGGATATATAGAATTTCTGCAAGATTCCCTGTACCATATATAACAGCCTCTGCCCCGCGGCTTGAACTGATTTCCTGGAGGCGCTTAGCACATTCTTCTATAACATAAACGTTGTACTGCCACATATTTTTAAGGAAATTTGATATCTTAAATGGCATTCTCCCCATATCCATCATGTTCTTAGGCTTCCTTGAAAATTGAGTCACCTTCATATGGAACTGTTTTATAAGCATTTTGAGAAACCATAGCCACACCTTCTTATGATGTCTTAAAATAGCCATCTCATGTTTTTGTACCAGTTTATCAGTCACCCAATTTTTTATTTCTTCTTCCATAAGTGCCTGAATTAATAAAGATTCTTCTTTAACATTATGTTTAAGCCTGAGCTTTCATGGTTATTGTTTTCGAATACGATTTTCACAATTGTATTTGTTAGATTAGCATTTTAATAATCTACTCAAAATATTAACAATCCTCCCTGCTGAGTTACCATCTCCATATGGATTTGCCACTTTAGCCATCTCTTCATAATACTTAGGGTCGTCTAAAAGTTTTTGTGTTTCTTTGACGATACTATGCTTGGTAGTTCCTATTAATCTTATTGTCCGAGCTTCAATACCTTCAGGCCTTTCTGTTGTATTCCTCATAACAAGTACAGGTTTTCCTAAAGAAGGAGCCTCCTCCTGAATACCACCAGAATCCGTAAGAATGAGATAAGAGCTATTCATTAAAAAAATAAAGGTCTCATATTCAAGGGGCTCTATAAGATGTATGTTTGACTTGCCGCCCAAGAATTTCTTCACAGGTTTCTGGACATTAGGATTAAGGTGAACAGGATAGACTATAGTTACATCTCTTCTCTTTTGTGCTATCTCTTTCAAAGCTGAACAGATATTCTTAAACCCCTCTCCAAAGTTCTCTCGCCTGTGCCCTGTTACAAGAATCAGTTTTGGGGTCCGAGTCTTAAGTCCTGAGTTTTGAGTTTCAAAAGGAAAGGTAAGATTCCATTTGCTTTTGAAATAATTTTTAAAAAATGTCCTTCTGTCTTTTGCCTTCTGATTTCTAACAACTGTTAATAATGCATCTATCACAGTATTGCCGGTTACCCATATTCTATCTGAAGGTATTCTTTCTTTTAAAAGATTGGACTTAGCCCATTCTGTAGGAGCAAAATGGTAATCTGCCAATACCGTTACCATATGACGATTTTTTTCTTCCGGGAATGGATGGTACTTGTCATATGTCCTCAACCCAGCCTCCACGTGGCCAATGGGAATTTTAAGATAGAATGCAGCCATACTTGCAGCAAAAGCTGTGGTAGTATCTCCTTGCACAATGACTAAATCTGGTTGCTCCCTTTTAATTATTCCCCGTAGACCACCCAGTGCTCTTATAGTTACATCAAACAGATCCTGATTTGCAGACATGATATTGATGTTATAATCTGGTACTATCTCAAAGAGATTTAATGCCTGATCCAGCATCTGTCTGTGCTGTCCTGTAACACAAACTATTGTCTTGAATTTCGACGGGAACTTATTAAGTTCCCTAATAACCGGCGCAAGTTTTATCGCCTCCGGGCGTGTGCCGAATGTAACTAATACCTTCTTCATTTTTCTTCTACTTGCTCTCTAACAGCAGAAGAAGCTCCAGGAGGGAAAGCGGCGCATTTCTCTATATTTTCCCAGTTTTCTTTAAACCACTGAATAGTTACTTTTAATCCATCCTCAAAAATGGTATTTGACTCATAACCAATGAGCTCCCTTGCCTTATCGACAGATGCAAGAAGACGGCTTTTGGTATCCCATTTCCTTTTAGCAACTACTTTTATGCCAGCTTTGTTACCTGTCAATTCATTGATCATCTCTGCTAAGGCACCTATTTTAATCTCCCGCTCCGAAGCAAGATTCATTTCCCTACCTACAGCCTTTTCATAATAGCCCGCCCTCAATAATCCATCTACCAAATCACCGACATAGGTAAAATCCCTTGTAGCATCTATATCTCCAGTAATCGGTAATGTTTTGCCCTTCATGGCCCAGTAAATAAAATTGGGTATTACATTTCTATATTGTCCCGGCACCTCCCCTGGGCCATAAGAATTGAAGAAGCGAGCTTTTACGGCAGGGAATCCATAATGATTGATAAAGAAATTACAATATAATTCTCCCAGCATCTTTGTAATCTGGTAGGGGGTGGTGAGATTCATAGACATAAACTCCTCTTTGAGGGGAAGCGGCGCTTGGCTGCCGTAAATAGAGCACCCTGAAGAGGCATAGATAAAACGTTGAACAGTGGCCATTCTTGAGTACTGCAATAGTCTGAGGGTTCCAAGACCATTAACATGGAGATCATTTTCAGGATAATCTACCGAGTTCTGGTTTGCAAAAAAAGCTGCAAGATGGTACACGAGATTCGGCTGTTCATTAAATACCCTTTTCAGCATAACTTCATCAGTAATGCTTCCTCGCACAAACATAATATTGTGCATCGAGGGAATATTCCACTCATATGACGCTGAAAGATCATCAAGGATTATAACCAGCTCAGCATTTAAATCTGCCAGCGCCTTACAGAGATTTGAACCGATTGCGCCAGCTCCGCCTGTTACCAAAATAACTTTGTTCCTATAAAACTCTTTATAATCCGCCATACTTCCTCACTTTCTCATGTTATCATCTTCAACTGAAGGAATGTTTGTGACTATTTTTCGTACACCTTACGCGTCCACTCAATGTACATAGGGATACCTTCCTCGATGGGCACACGGGGATTATGTCTCAGATCCCTTCGGATCTTAGAAAAATCAACCTGCTTGACCTTTGTCGTAAATGGTTCTGCTTCCTTATAGGTAACCAATTTATCACTTTTATTTAAACATTTTAAAATAAGATCGGATAGGTACTTTATATCGACGATCCAATCTTCTTTGCCGCCTACATTGTATACCTCACCAGGGATGAAGTTATTAACTATATTTGCGAGGGTCTGGCATGTATCATCAACATAGTCAAAAATACGCTTATGGCCAACATACACTGTATAGGACATATCCATTAACGCTCTGTAAACGAATATAGGTATAACTCCTCTGTAGGGACTATAATATTCATACGGTCCATAACAATTTAGTGGTCTAACCCTTACCGTTTCAGTTCCATACATCGCTGCTGAATTTAAAACCTGCATCTCGCCAGCCCACTTGGAAATTGCATAATCATTCATCTGTTTTATAGGAATTTTCTCCATAACGTCTTCCGACATGATGCCGTCATAATCTCCATACACTTCACAACTGCTAAAGAATATTTGTCGAAATCGGTACTTTTCCTGAAGTCTGAGGATATTTTTTGTACCTATATTGTTAGTCCTCCATAAATTTTCGTAGTGGTCCTCTCCATTCCATCTACCATACTCTGCAGCTAAATGGTATACATATTCAAATGTATGTTTCTTAAATATTCTTTCTAACTGCCAATAACTCGAAACATCAGCCCTAATATGTCCCTCGTCTTCCGCATGAATAATATCACATGTTATTACTTCATGCCCTCTTGACTGCAATTCTTTTACTAAATTAGTACCTATAAAACCCTTTCCACCTGTTACTAAGATACTTGCCATTTATTACCTTCCTTTTTACTCATTATGTTTTATTTGATGTTGCACCCCTTTTTTCCTGGATAGCTTCCGCTAAATATTCCTCCAATTGAAGAATCAATTTATCTCTGCTATGCGCTTGTCTCACATAATTAAAGCCTGCCTGTCCTAATTGCTCTCTTCTTTCTGGAGATTTAAGTAACAAAACTACCTCTCGTGCCAAATCTATTGCATTATCTGCATAGACTATTCCGCATGACTCACCGGGTAGCATGGTTGTCATACCTGGCAGAGAAGAAGATACCACTGCCTTGCCGCACGCTAAGTACTGAATTACTTTAGCACAAAAAAGGTCTTTCATATCACCAGAAACAGGATAAGGATTTATACATATATTTGATAGATTTATATATTGAGGCATATTCTGAAAAGGCTGCATCCCTGTTATAAAAATATGCTCTTTTAGTCCCAATTCGGAGATAACTTCCTCCAGCTTCGGACGTAAAGGACCATCACCTACAATAAGCAGCTTAGCTTTAGGAATTTGTTTTATGATTTCCGGGAACTGGTAAATAAAATCAGTTAACCCGCTGAAATTATATAGTTGCCCTATAAAAACAATAATTTCGTCTTTCTTATCAAGTTTCCATCTGTGACGAACTTCAGAGGGATCGATGTTACGATGGAACAAGTCAATATCTACTGGAAAAGGAAGCATCCTCAACTTAGTCTTAACAGCACCGAGATTAATCATATATTCACTATACTTCGGGGTAAGAGTTAGGATTTTATCTGTTTTCGGATAGACCATTTTCTCAAGAAATTTAACTGTCTTTTGCCTAATTAGAGTGGATGTGAGGCGGTGAAGCATGTCTATATTTCTGAATA
>Ga0315268_10000325_pt1 | contig 55535 bp, 48 predicted proteins | sample C1_top_MG_FD_204535 | JGI IMG/M metagenome (GOLD analysis project Ga0315268, IMG submission 204535) | Sediment microbial communities from Yellowstone Lake, YNP, Wyoming, USA - C1_top | ecosystem: Environmental > Aquatic > Freshwater > Lake > Sediment | place: USA: Wyoming | collected 2017-08-01 | reverse complement strand
TGGTCGGCCAGGACCGGGCCACCAGCCCATGCTTCCTGGACCACCTCAAGGCAGGAGTTGCTTTTGAGCCGGGTCACAAACCAGACGTCACCTTGGTGCAAGCGGTACAGCCAGGCATAATCCAGGTTAATATCGGTCATAAATCCACCAGCCCTAACCGGGGTGTTAGCTTTATAAAGGATTCCCTTTTTGAAGACACTTCTGAAACAAATCTTGCCCCCCTCGGTTTGGAATCGCCTCACAAAGGTCAAACCATTTCTCGCCCGGGGCTTTCAAGACTCCCTCGAGTTGCTCGGATATAATGTCGCCCGTAAAAATGATTACTATTCCCCTTTACCGGTGAGGTCCCGGCTAAAAACAAATCTGGGGAGGTGGTACAAACCAAGCGCCCTCAAAGGGATTGATTACGACCTCCAAGAAATGAAAAATGAGTTACTCAATCTTCTCTCCCGATATTCAGCAGAGTTTGCTGCTATCCCTGGCTATGAGGAACTGGCGACAACAGGATATGGTCCCGGCTACACAAAGATAGATGCGCTCACACTCTATATGATGATCCGAGACCTCAAGCCGGGTCGCTATATTGAAGTCGGATCCGGCTTGTCCACTTATTACTGTTCGATAGCAGCCGAGAAAAACGCCCGCGATGGGCATCCCCTGCAGATAATCTGTATAGAGCCAGATCCTAAAGAAAGATTGAAAACGATCCCCGGCATTCAAGTCGTTCCCAAGGAAGTGCAGGACTTGGAAATTTCCTTCTTCCAGCAACTGGAGGAAAATGACGTTCTTTTTATTGATTCCAGTCATATCTTAAAAATAGACGGCGACGTGCCCTTTCTTTTCTTGGAGGTCCTGCCGGCTTTGAACGCTGGCGCAGTGGTGCATATCCATGATGTGCCCTTTCCTTATAATTTTCCCTATCCTCCAGAGCTGTGGATCTTCGGACAGACTTGGCCGGTCTTCTGGAATGAAGCCATGGTCTTGCAGGCATTTCTTTGCTTTAATAACAAATTCAAAATAATTATGTCCACTCCGATTATCCGCTATTTTGACGAACCATTCTTAAAAAACAATATCCCGATTTATGAATCACTAAAACAGAATCCCAACACCTTCAGTTCAATCTGGTTGAAAAAAACCTCCTGACCGGAGGTGGTCCGGCGCCAGCGTTCCTCGGTTCTTGACAATATTCCCAGTTGCTGCCTCAACGGGCTTCTGCCGACAAAAGCCCTAAGATGGCCCGGGCCTGGGGAGGCGGCGCGAAACGCTGCACTGCCATCTCCCGGCCGGCTGCGCCCAGGGCCTGGCGGCGGGCCGGTTCCCGGAGCAGCGCGAGCACTGCTTCGGCCAGGGCCGCGGCGTTCCCCATTTCGTAGAGCAGGCCGTTTTCCCCGTGATGCACAAACTCGGGAATGCCCCCGGCATCGGGGCCGGCCACGGCTTTGCCGCAACTCATGGCTTCCAGCAGGGTCCGGCCAAAGGGTTCCGGCCGGATGGACGCGTTCACCACGATATCCAGAGCCCGGTACCACGGCGCCATCTTCGCCTGAAAGCCGGTCAGGACCACTTGCCCGGAGAGGCCCTGGGCGGCGATCAGTCTCCGCAACTCCTCTTCATAGCCCATCTCAGCCACGGTGTCGTAAATCGCTCCGCCGACGAAGTAGAAACGCGCCGCCGGGAATTCGGAGAGAATTTTTTCCGCCGCCTGCAGAAGCAGCAGATGCCCCTTCCACCTGGCCAGGGCGGCCACCAGCCCCACCTTGGGGCCGGCGGGTGCCAAGGGGACAGCATCGCCTTCAGGAGTGAATTCTTCCACATCCACGGCGTTATGGACCACCACGACTTTTTGGGGATGTTTCATGTCTTTCTGCAAAAAGGCCGCGGTGGCCCGGGAATTGGCTATGATCCGCCGGGGTCCCAGGTCCGCCAGGCGGCCCACCAGCGCCCCCCCCCAGTTATCCCGCAGGTGCCAGACGGCCGGCACCCCCAGCAGGGGCCCCAGCAAGGCGCCAGTGATATGGGATTTAATGCCATTGGTATAGAGGACCGCGGGGTTGAACCGGCGGATAGCCTGGGCCAAAGAGAAAAGATAGCCCGGAGCCTGGACCAAGAGTGACGCCATGGTCGAAACGGATAGCCGGGAGTTCTGGCGGGATAGCCTGAGAAGCGATGGAGGCATGGGCACGACTTGCCAGGGAACGTTGGCGGCAGAGAGGAAGTCTCCCAAGGGGCCTTGACGGGGCATCAGTACCAGGGGCTCCATCGCGCCCTCCGGGGCGGCCTCCAGGAAGGTCAGGAGGCTCCGTTCGGCCCCGCCCAGTTCGGCTGCTGCGGAGAGAATCGCCACCCTGATCAAGGGAGAGGGGCCTCCAGGGCCGGGCGCCAGATCTCCGGCCCTTGCTCCCCCGAGGCAGCCTGGTTGGCCAGCAACGCGGACACAGAGGCCACGATCCGGCTGGGGGGAAGGGAGGACAGACAACTGGCCTGCTCCCGGCATTCGGGCACTACCTTGATGCCCCGGTGGTTCTCGCAAATACAGCGGCAATCATGGTTGGCTGAGAGCACCAGATAGCGTCCGCGTTCTCCCCGGGGATCTGAGGAATAGACCTCAGTGGGACCATAAAGGGCCGCCACCGGCAGGCTGGTAGCCAGGGCGATGTGCAGCAGGCCCCCATCGATGGATAACACGCCGTCACATAACCGCATGACTTCCGCCGTAGCCGACAGGCTGAGCTCACCACTCAGGTCCCAAAGGGAAGCTCCCAACAGGCTGGCCAGCGGCCCATAACCCTGTCTGGCCTGGGCATCCCCCAGCAACACCACGGTTCGAATAATTCCCCTGGCGAGAAGTTCTGTCAGGGCCTGGGCCATCAACTTCAAGGGATATTCCCGCTGCCTTATGCTCGCTTGGGCCACCCCGTTTACCGCCAGAACCGGCCGGGGCAAGCCGGCCAACTTCTGCCGGGCTTGAGCCAAAGCCTTCTCTTCCCAGATGGGGGGGGCAAAAAAGGGGGCCAAAGTGTTCAGCGAGTCCATCCCCAAAAGTTTACCGAAGGCTACAGTATCGGAGATGCCGGCATCTCTCTGCGAAGGGTCGCAACGCACCGTCCGCGCATAAAAAAACTTGTTTAATTTCATTATTAGAGACCATGGTGCGGTCCAGCCATTTTGTTCCTTGACCCCGCCCAGCAGATGCACCAGGCCTGAAACCCTGGAGAACCAGGTGGAATTAAGTTCCTCCGGGGGATTTTTCCTCAGATCCTTGATCAATTGGAAAAGCTTGGCGATAGAGGGGCCTTGGAAGTCCACCAAGACATGCCGGTCCACCGGCGCCATCCCGGCCATCACTTCATCGCTGCCCCGCCCTGAAGCCACGTACAGGGTGACCGAGACATTGGCGTCAGATTCGCCCAGTTGGCGCAGAGCCGGGGTGAGCCTCATGGTGTCCCCGATTCCGGCCGGGGCGAGCACCGCGACTCTCCGCACCGGGCGGTCCGGCGCCAATTCCCGGGCGCAGTCGTCCACCTTTACCGGCACCGGCTCAGATTCACCTCGGTCCAAAATGGCTCTGGCCCACAGTTCCAAAATCAGAAGTTGGTACAGCCGTCTGGCATGATTGGCTTTCCCCGCCAGGTGCTCTGCCAGTAACGTGTTGACGGCCCCGCCATCCAGCCAACCTCTCTGCCTTGTGGTCTGGTCCAGGAGAACGTCCCGGGCGAGTATCCGCCACTCGCTGCGCAGCCAATCCTCGACGGGTAATTGGAAGGGCTGTTTCCTGGACCAGGAGATATGTTTGGGCACCAGCCCGCCCATGGCCGCGTACAATACCTTCTTGCCCTGCCGCCAGGACATCCGGGCCGACACCGGCAGGCTGACCATCCAATCCGCCAGGCCCTGGTCCAGAAAGGGGACCCTGATTTCCACGGCGGAGGCCATGGACATTTTGTCCACCTTCATCAAAACATCTTCCACCAGCCAAGTGGCGAGGTCTTCTTTGAGGACCAGCCGTACTGCTTCGTCTTTTGAGAATCGCGAGGTGGAGCGGGAAAATGCCGCGGCCCTTTCCTTTCCATGGTTGAGCCAATAGCGGTCCCTGACCAGGGGGTCTTCCGGGGCGCTCAGGGTGCGCCCCAATAACGACCAGGGGGGAAGAGGCTGGCTCAATAATTTAAGCATCCCCGGGGGAAAGATGCGGCTCATAATCTGAGCCGCAGCATGCAGCCTGTATCTCGGATATCCCAGCAGCAGCTCATCCGAGCCGTCGCCGGTCAGGAGCACGGTGACGTCCTGGCGGGCCCGGCGGCAAATCAGATAGGTGGCGATGGCGGCGGGGTCGGCGATGGGTTCGTCCATATGGGAGGCGATGAAGGGCAAAAGCCTGCCGGACCGGGGGCTGACCATAAGGGCATGGTGCTGGCAGCCCATAAGGAGCGCGGTGCGCCTGGCCTTTTCACCCTCGTCCAGATTTGCGGTTCCGAAGGAGGCCGTATAGGTGGCCACCGGGTGGGGAGAAAACTTCGACATCAACGCCAAAAGCGAGGTCGAGTCCACCCCGCCCGACAGGAGCAGGCCGATGGGAACATCGGCAATCAGGCGCTTCTTTACCGCCCCGGTCAGACGGGCGCGCATTTCCTCCGCGGCTTCTGGCTCGGAAAGCGGGCGCTGGCAGGAGCCGGCTTCAGGCAGGCGCCAATAAGGCCGGTCTCTCAGCTCGCCTCGCTCCCAAATTAGCAAATGGCCCGGCAGCACTTTGCCATAGCCCCGGAGCAGGCAGCGGTCGGAAGGAGGATAGCCCCGGTCCAGGTAATACTTCAGGCCGCCAGGGTCGATTTCTCTAGCTCCACCGCCAGCCAAAAGGGCCTTCAGTTCAGAGGCAAACCATATTCCCCCTCCCGCCTCTTCCCGAAAATAGAGCGGCTTTTTGCCGAAGCGGTCCCGGGCCAGCAGGAGCCGCCCCTCCCCTCTGCCATCGAACAGAGCAAAGGCAAACATCCCTTGCAGCCGGTCCACGACCCCCTCACCCCAAACGCGGTACCCCCGGAGAATGACTTCCGTATCCGTCCGGCTGAAAAACCTTTCCCCGTGCTTTTCCAGCTCCCCCCGCAGCTCCTGGAAATTATAGACTTCTCCGTTGTACACCAGGGCCAGGGGCTCTCCCGGATATTCCATGGGCATGTGCCCTGCCGAGGACAGGTCGATGATGGCCAGGCGGGTTGAGCCCAGGAGCGCGGCGGTCTTTTGGGATTGACTGTAATAGACTTCCTGCCCCTGATCGTCAGGACCCCGGTGCCCCAACAACTCAAGGCGCAAAGGAGGGTTTATCCGGGAAAACCCGGTCCAGCCTAGGATTCCGCACATTTAGTTGTCCTTAAAGGACTTATCAGCCGGGCTGGAGGAAGCCCTAAGCCAGAAGCTCCCTCACCCTGGCGGCATTGGCCGCGAAATCTCCAACTTCCTCTGCCGCCCGGACATCCGGCAGAAAAGCGTCAATAGGCCCCAGGTTCAGAAGGCCGTAGAGCAGATCCCTGACTCTGTCCCGGAGCGCTTCATCGGTGGGAGTCTCCACCAGGCTTTGGGGATAGAGGCGCCGGCTTAATTCCACATTGGCCGTGAACACGCCGGGTTTCCCCAGAGCCGCGGCCAGGAAGGTGATGCGACCTAATACCCTGAACCTGGGAAGGGTGATCACCGCATCGCAAGTGCCCAAGAACTTCAAAAAGTTGACATAATTCCTGCGGGGCTCCAGCGCCACGCCCAGGCGGCTGCCGAAGCCGCTTTGGCGCCAGGCCACCTCGTCCTCCTTGGTGTACACCATGCCGCAGAACTGAAATTGGTTTCGGGCCCCGGGCGGCATCGCCGTCCAGACGTCGGTCAAGCACTCCTCAAGAAAGTGGGGGGCATTGGCCGCAATCCCCACAAACCGCAGGGGCACCCCCACCAGGATGCGCCTGGTCTCAACCTGGCGACTCCGCCGGGGAAGGCCGCGGCGCCGGGTCTCGGCATAGTCGAACGGCCAGGGGATGACCCGGGCCACCTGGGCCTGGGCGCACTCATTGGCAAAATTGGCGGCGGCTTCGGAATAAGCCCAGACCCGCCCGGCCCTTCTCAATATCCAGGTGGCCAATCCCTGGGCCCGCTTGGTGGCATTGGCTTGGAATATTTCCCCCGGCGTGGTGATAATCACCATTTTCCGGGGAGCGGCCTCCACCAGTTGGGCCAGATAGCGCAACTGATTGACCCCGGCATTTAATTCTGCAAAGATAAAATCGTATTTACCTGCATCTACTTTGGCGCCGTTGGCTATGAAGTGACACTTGCCCCCCAGCCAGTAAGGAAGACAATAAACGTCCGGGTAGACAATCCGCTGTAGTCTCATCAAGACGTATTTGCCCCGGATCTTTAAATTACGCCAGGCATTTCCCCAGCCGGTGACAAAACCATAATTTAATTTATTGTAAGACAACATATAATAAATTACTGAAACCAAACTAATTACATTCGCTTGGCTGTAGCAGAAATTACGTCTTCAGTGTGAATGGTGGTCCAGTTCATTTTCATAATTTCCCAGATTGTCCGGGTTTTTTGAAAACTAAGTTCCGAGAGGGCCAGCCGGCCACGCCACAGATTTTTCGTGTGAAACTTGAACTGCGAGAAACCGGCTGACTTGAGACTTTGCAACAGCGTTTCTACATTAAAGAACCAAAAATGAAGCGGAAAACTTAGATGTTCCCAGGAGTCTTTTTCCAATACCAGACCGGCGCTGGCCCCGTTGGGCACCGCGATATGGACAGTCCCACCCCGACGGAGCAGACGGGCAGCTAACTTTAGAGTTCCAACGGGATGAGGCAGGTGTTCGAGACTGTGGTTGAAAACTACCACGTCAAAAGATTCCGGAGGCAGGTCTTGTTCTTCCAGGGCTCCCGCTAATACCTGCAGGCCAAGTTTATGGGCCAGGTCGACAGCCCTTTGATCAAAGTCCACCCCCAAGGTGTCAGCCCCTCTCGACTGCCAGTAAAGCAAGAGATCTCCAAAGCCACATCCGACATCGAGAATGCGCGGCAGGGGATCCCGATCCAGGGGCACATTGGTATCAAAGGCCCAATGGGCCAATAATCGGAATATCGGGCGCAAGGGCGCCAAGGCCCGCCCCCGCCCGGGCGCTCCCGAAGCGCCGTCACGCAGAAAGTCCCAGACGGCCTGCTGGGCCGGAGACCGGCGCCGGCCAATGTAGGCTCTGTAATCTGAGGAGTAGTAGCGCTTAAGGACCTGCTCTCCCGGCCGGGGCCATAGTCTCCTGAGCCCACACCGGCCGCACCTGCGAATAGATGCGGACCCTTCAGGAACATCCCGGTGCTTGAAAACCAGAATATCTTCCCCTTCCATATCTCCGCATAAATCGCAGGGGGGAAAAATCCAATCAGCCATTTTTATTTTAATATCGTTCTTTATCGTTCTTTCAAGATTTGTGGTTTCCGGATATTATATTTAGCATTTTCTCCAGCCGATGCTGGAAAGTATGCTCCCGGTGGGCCCTTTCATAGCCGGCCTGGGCAATCTCGGCCCGCTCCCGGGGACGGTTCAGGTAGTAAGGGATGAGCTCCTGCAATTCTTTCAAATTGCTAAAGCAGACTAATTCCTTGCCCGGGATAAAGTAGTCTGCCATTACCGGCGAGGCGTCCACGATTTGAAAAGCCCCGCAGCCGCAGGCGTCAAACACCCGCTGGTTCAGGCCCATAATTTCCGCGTAATGCATGTTATTGAGGACAATGGCGGCCCCGTTAAAGGCCTTGGCCTTTTCCAGCTCCCCCACATACCTCCCCTGGGCGAATTTTAAGACCGGGCTTTTAATATAGTTACTGGGCGGAGGGCCCCATATTTTCATCTGGTATTGCAGGAAATGCTCCAACAATTTGAGCCGGTAGTAGTAAAAGCCCCCGGCGGTGGTAATCTCGCAGCCGTAGATTTCTTGTTCCGCCGGAGAGAGCGCCACCTTACGGTGCCACTTGGGATAGCAGGCCAAGGGGAGCAGATGGGCGTTGAGTTGTAACTTCTCCCGAAAAAAATCCACAATGTAGCGGTCCTTGAAAAACAGGTAGTCCCAGGGGGCCACAAAGATATATTGCCGGTGAAAGTGGGTCAGGGCGTCGGGGCACCAGATAACGGCGATGGGCTCTGGACCCGGCCTTTTTTTGAGGTCCGCCAAAATGTCAGTGGGTATATCCCACATGGTTGACAAAATAACTTCAGGTTCAAAGTCCTTTATCTCTCTGATAGTTCCTTTCCATTTAAACGATTCGAGGGCTGAGCAGGTCTTAAATAATGCCCTCTCCAGGGTTTTCCTCTGGAAAATTTTACTCCCCCATAGTCCCCCCTCCGGATCGATACTTAAAACTTGATGGCGCATATCCCGCAAAGCATGGACGAGGCATTTGGCGAAGGAATCGGAGTAGATGGGACCCAGGACTGCGATGCGCATATTTCTCTTATCCGGGGGAAGATAATCTTGATTAACTGTAGTTCTAACCCTTTCCCAGCGGCTTCGTCGCGGTGGCTAAAAAATTCCGGGTATTGATGCCGCTGCCTGGCTCACCGGTCTCAATAAGGTTTATCAACACCATTGCCAGGTCCAGAAAATTCCAGAGAAACGCCCGGAGGAAGCTCTTCGGGCCATGAACCCGGGGACGGCAAGGCCTGGCGCTAAAGCCCGTCAGGCCGACCTGCTCCAGCACTTCAGAAAGGCTCTCCGGGGTAAAAAACCACTCATGGGTAAAATCGCCGTAGGCCATTCCTCCCACCCAGGGACTCCCGGCATTAAGGGTCTGGAGGATCAGGCGCCCTCCCCCTCTGAGGGCCCGGGCCACCAGGGTGAGTAAAGGAAAAATTTCATCTTTGCGGAAATGCTCAAGGAAATCCATCCCGGTGATTACCCCAAAACGCCCGGGGTTTTGGACCAGGGTTTCCCGGACGTCGCCCTGAATGATCTGGGCCCGGGGACAAAACCAGCGGGCTGCGGCGACACGTGCGGGGCTCAGGTCCACCCCGGTCAGGTCAGAATAGCCCAGCCGGTCGAGGAGATAGAGCATATAACCAGGTCCGCAGCCGAGGTCCAATACCGGCGTTTGCCTGTCGGCCGGCAGCCAGTCATGCAGCCGCGCCGCATAAGTGGCGGCCCAGGATCGAGCATATCTCTCTGTATAGGCGATGCTGGGGCGCTTTTTAATGTCATAACTTTGATAAATAGTGTTACGGAAATCCCGGTTCTGAGCCCCGCCGGCCATTTGATCCCACCACCCCTGGTTGACTAGGAGACTCGCTTTTCAGCGTGGCATTCCTTCAATATTTCCCCCACCTTCTGTGCCACCATGTCCACCGAGATCTCCAGCATGCATTTCTGGTAAACCGCGTTCCTGCAATGCGGACGGATACCCCGATAATTCTGATTGCAAGGGGAACACGGCTGCTGCACATACAGGTAGAAATTCCCCGGGCCGTAGGGTTTGTATCTCTCCGGATTCTCTGGTCCGAACAGCCCCAGAGTGGGCACCCGCAGCGCCGCTCCCAGATGCATGGGCCCGGTATCATTGGCAATCAAGAGCTCCGAATCGTCCAGCAGGGCCAGGTAATCAAGAAAATCGAGTTCACCCACCAGGGAATGAATTTCCCCGCCCTCGCTCTTCGCCACAATGAAATCTATAATAGACCGTTCCATTGGGGTTCCGGAGAGGAGAATTACATAGCCCTGGTGGGCCAGCTTCACCGCCAGGTGGGCGAATCGCTCCTTCGGCCAGGCCCGGCACCGGCCGCTGGGCCCACACCCCGGGTGCAGGACGATCTTTTTTTTGCCTGCCAGGCCCTTTTTCCGCAGCCACTCAGCCGCATGGACCCGGTTTGTTGAGGGGATCGCCGGCGGCACCAATTTTTTGGGCACCGCCTCAGGAATCGGGATAAGGGTGCGGGCTAAACTGAGAAAGTCCAAAAGCATGTGGCGGTCCGGGCACACCCGCCTGGCATGGGTAAAAAGAAGCGACCTGGCATGATAGTAGTAAAAACCGCCCCTGAGGGGAATATTCGCCAAGTATAATATAATTGGCGTCAAATAGAAGTGTTGTTCAAAATCTAATGCCAAGTCATATCCAGACCTGCCGAGGTCCCGAACCAGACTAACCAACCCGTGAGAAATATTCTTACTTCCTGATATGTCTATTTCCATAACATTATCTATATAAAGGCCATTTTTCTTAAACACCATGGCATTGCTGCTGGTAGTCAGAACATGTATCTCAGTTCTAGGCCAGGCCTCCTTTATCCGGCCCAACACGGTCAGTAATAGGGCCGCATCCCCTAACCCAACCAATTTGATTATCAATATTCTCTTTAATTGATTGAGCCCAGCCACTCTTTTATCACGCCTTGACATCGTCCGGTGAAGAAAAAGCATCAGCGCGGCGACGGGTCCCAGATAACGGTCCAGGACCCGGAAAATCCGCCTCCTGATGGTTTCGTCTGAACGTTGGTCATTGCCTGGCGGCATTTTCAGGCTTCCCGGTGGCCGCAAAGGACCCCTTCAGGGCGATTCGTTATCTTCCCGAACCAATAAAACTAGCGAATCAACCCCGCCACGCGCAGCAGTGATTTAAAGGCCGGAGGCCGCAGCAGGCCTCTCCACCCGAAATAAGTGTAACGGCAAATGACAAAATACAGGGGGCTCCAGAGCATAACCTGGAACGGAGTCACCCCTGTCAGCTGCTGCAGGCGGCGCCGCACCTGATAGGCAATTTCCGGCATTTCCGGGACATCTATGGTGAGTCGGCCTTCGTGCTCCGTAAATTCGCTGAGGTAAGCATCCAGTCTCCGCCACCGTTTTACCTGCAGCCCCAGCCGGCCAAACCAATCGAAGTCCATGAAACCCCGGGGGTAAGTTATCTCATCCAGTTCTCCGGTACGCCGGTGGACCTCGGCTTTCCAGAAAGTGGTATCCGAATACAGGAGACCCGAGGCATAAAGAGCATAATTCCTGGGATGCAGGGCCGGCAGCCGCATGCGCCTGATCTCCCGGCCGCTTCGATCCACCACCAGCCGGTGGCCAAAGACAATATCCAGGTCTGGATCCCGGGCAAAGGCCTCCCCTATCAGCCGCAAAGTCCCGGGTCGGTAACACTCATCACAGTTGAGCCAGGCGAAGACCTCCCCGGTGGCCATGGCAAAGCCTTTGTTCAGGGCCTGGGTCTGGCCCGTATCCGGTTCTGAGACCCACCGGGTCACCACGTCCGGGCGCGCCTGGAGCACTGCCACGGTGTCATCCTGACTGGCCCCGTCCACCACGATCACTTCCAAATTCGGATATTCTTGCCGCCCCAGCGAATCCAGGGCCCGGCCCAAAAAACCCGCCTGATTGAAGGAGGGAATAATGATACTGATTTTCGGCCAGAAGGTCATTTTTTCTTGGTTACTGGGTTTCCTGAGATTATTCCTCAATCCCGGCAGGTGCTACCCGGCGCCAGGTTAATTAACTGTGAACCAGGATTTCCGCCAGCGACCGGGCATAGCTCTCGCAGCTGTAATGACTGCGGAATCTTTCCAGGCCCCGGGCTCTGGCCTGGCGTCTAAGGTCCTCATCTGCGCTCATTTTCAAGATGGCTTGGGCCAGGGCCGCAGCGTCCCCCTCGGGCACAACCAAGCCGGCGTCACCGATGGTCTCCGGGATGGCACCGCTGTCAGAGCCGATGACCGGCACCCCGCAGGCCATGGCTTCGGCCAACACCATCCCGAATTGCTCCACCGAATAGGGAGTGGTGCGGGAGGGCAGGACCAAAACATCAAACTGCGGATAGCTGGCCAGCAACTGCTTGTGGGGAAGCAGGCCGGCATAATGGGCCCGGCCCCGTAATCCCGGCCGGTTCAGCCAGGCCTCCAATTGGCGCCGCTGCCCCCCGTCTCCCGCCAGTACCACCTTGAACCTCGGGGGTAAGAGTTCCACCGCTCCCAGGAGCACTTTCCAGCCCTTCTGCTCGCTGAGCAGGCCGGCAAAGCCGATGACAAAAGAATCCCCCCGGGGCCACGGCAACTCCATCCCCTCTCCGGCCGCGTCCTCCGGCCCCAGAACCGGCAGGTAGTTGACCACCACCGGCACCTTCCCCGGCAGCCCCATACGGCGGGCGCACTCCCTGGACTTATCGGAGCACGCCATCACGGCGTCCAGCCGGGGCCAGAGAATTAGCTGCTGCAGCCGGGTGCGGCTGAAAAAAGGGGACTTCCAAGAAAACAGCGGGGTGGCCTGTTGAATATGGTTGGCTACGGCATAGGCCGCCAGACGAGGGCGCCGCCTGAATCGATAATGCCAGAGGATTTGATGGCTGATTCCTTGCCAAAATTCTTCATTTATCCAGATGTAATCAGGATCGAGTTGCGCCAAGAGCCTGGTCAGCGGTCCCGGCGCCAAACCCAGCCGCCCCACCTCCCCCCCACGGCCGGGCAGGAGGTGTACCGGGAGCCGCATGCCGGAAGAGATGGCCTCCCCGGGGAGGCCCCACAAGGGGGGAGAATGGGAGGGAACCGGGAATTCCTCGGGGGCAACCACGTGCCCCTCAAGGCCGTGGTCGTGAGCGATGATTTCGGCCACCCGCAGCAATGGCGGATAAAGTATGGTTGAACTGCAAAAGAGGAAGGTCCGCTTCCCCGCCAGAGGCTCCCGATGTTGCATCATCTCATTCCTGCAACCTTCTTAAGAAGAGGACGGGGTCAACCCCGATCAATTCGGCGAAGTTGGTCATCATCCGGGTTTCATTGAATTCGGCCTGAAAAGCCGCCAGGGCCGCCCGGCTGAACGATTCCCTTAACGGCCGGTCCACGATCAGGCGGGTTATGGTTTGGGCGATCTCCTTCTCCTCCAAGCTGTGGACACAGACGCCGACGCCGTACTGACTGACGGTCCTGGCGATGCCCGCGTAAGCCGGCCCATGAAAGAACACCGGCCGGCCGGCGGCCAGATAAGTCTCAAACTTGTTGGGGAACGACAACTCGGCATGCCGGCGCTTCCTGGGATCAAACCAGTATTGCAGGTAACAGAAATCTGTTGCGGCGATTTCCTCCAGCATCAGCTGCGCCGGCTGCCAGCCCCTGACTTGGATCTCCACCCCGTCCTGTTGATAGGGAAAGTTGCCGCCAAAGACCCGCAGCCTGATGCGGGGCAGGGTTCCCTGGGCGTTCAGGCCCGCCACTGCCGCGAGAAAGGCTTCCCAGGCGTCGCGGCCATAGGGGTTACCGACAAAGCCGATGATGATGCCGTCCTGCTCGAGGCGCGGCCCCTGGGGAACAACCGGCGCCGCAAAGCCATGGCGCAGAATGACGCTCTTGACGCCGTATTCTTTCTCATAGACCTGTTGCATGGCCTCGCCCGCGGTGCTGAGAAAGCGGGCGCCTCTGACCGCCTCCCGAAACCGCCGCTGCAAGAACCGGCGCGAAAAGCGGTCGTAGGCGCCGTCAGCCAGCCAACCCTCCGGGTCATCCCAGATGGTGCCGACGAAGGGCACCTTAAGTCCCGCGGCCACCTCCTGGGCGATGGCCAGGGTATCCCCCTGCAGTTCCGCCCACACCAGGTCGACGCCGTGGCTCTTGCCGAAGGCCACCGCTTGCTCAATCCGTCGCCCCGCCAAGACCCGCAGTCCCCAGGCCCGCAGGCAGGGCAGATAGAAACGGGCTCCCCGGAAGGTTGGGCGGGGCACTAGCGCCACGGTCAGACTGGGCACGTTCCGAAGGGATTCCGGGACCTTCCCGGGCTTCAAGCCCTCATCCGCGGCATTGACCGCCAAGCAGATATAGCGGCCTCTGGGGTAGTGCCGCAGGATCACGTCCCGCACCACTCCGCCGCCATCCCTGCCGCCCGGCAGCGATGACCCCAGAACCAGAAGTTTGGGGAAGTCGCCCATTAACCTAAAAATTCAGGAAGGACCGGGTGGTCCCGCAATTCGGGAAGATTCGCCTGCCCCGTGAGGGCCCAGGGAGGCGGCCAAAACGTGGACTTTAACACATCTTCAGCCCTCCCTAACCCCGCGCCCTCTTAAAGGAACGGACTAGGTCCTCCCTAAATATCCCCCCTCAGGTGCAAATATAAGGCTCAATCGCCCAAACGCCCTCCCAGAGATACGTCTTCTTTTCCCGGCTAAGAGGCAGGTATTCAACCAAATAGTATATCATCCTCGTTGTCAGGCGCTGGGCCACTCTGTGGAAAAGCACCCCATCTCGATGCCAGTATTGAGGAAAGTTCTTCCTAAAAAGAAGGGCATCATTGGTATAGGAAACAGAAGAGCTGCCGCTTTTAAGGGTCTGTGCCCCCAGGTGTCCCACATAGCCAACATTAAGCAAGACAATGGAGTAATCTTTCTGTCGCAGTTTAATGAACAGGATCACGTCATTGAAACATCCGCTTGTTTGTTCAGGTATCAAACCCACCTGCTGCAAAACTTCTCGCGAAAAGGCATTGACATTAAGGGTCATCCAGGTGGGGTAGCATCTCCGCGGAGTCAGTTTCCTCGCCCTCTGGGCGCCATAGTCGCAAGAGCTTAAATAAGGGATGGCGCACCCGACTCTGTCCCGAATCTCCGCGGCCAGCCTATGAATCTGGGCGCCTTCGATAAAGACATCATTAGCCAGGGTCACCACCACCGGGTTGGAAGTTTCTTTGATTCCAGCATTGTAAGATTCGGCAAAAGAAAGCTCTCGACCACCATGGAGATATTTCACTCCAAGGTTTTGCAAGCCCCGGGCCAAAGTTTCATCCCCGCTCGGGCTGCCATCCACCACAACGATGTTAAGATTTTGAGAATGGTCCTTGCGCAAATACGCCATGGTATGAAGCACCATGTAGCGCAGGTGTATTGACCGAGACTTGTTATAATGGCAGACTACCACATCGATGGGGTTCCCCCCGGAACGCATATCCCACAGCTTCCTTATTGGATTATTTTACCTTTTATTAGGTCCGATTACAAATCACATCGCCTAAGAAGACCGATGCGCTCCAGATGGCTTCTCCTCAGGCCTAAGGACCTGGCAATGGCCCGCAACCATCCCGCCGGCAGCCGCACCAGTTCCCGGGGGTCCCGCCAGGGCGGGGTGCGGAAGAACCGGTGCAGATAGGCATGGTAGAGCCGCTGTTCCAGAGTTCGGGGGTCGGCAATCGGCTCTTCCGGGATGCCCTCATGCCCCTGGGCCTTGGCCAGCAGGCGCTTCTGCTCCCAGTCCACGTCCCACAGGTCGACGGCGGCAAAATAACCCGGCCCCTTTTCCTTGAAGTAACGCAGCACCTCGACGTCATACCAATACAGGGGCTCTTCGGCGAAATTTTCCAGGTCCACGCCCCGCTCCTGCCACCCGGCCGTCCACTCCGGTCTGACGGGCTCCAGCACCGCCCGCCGTTCGTCCCGGGTGACGATGTAATCCTGATTAATCCTGTCGGCCTGGCCCGCGCCCGACTCATAAGCCTCGGTGGCTCTATACCACCTTTGTTTGGCGCGCATCCGCTCGAACAGCACGAATTGAAAATGCATTACCTTTACTATTTCATGACGCCGCATTACCCGGCAGGCGGGGATACTGGAATTGTGATCCAGGGGGTGAGCGAGGGGGGGGTATTGCAGCCGGCGGTCATCGCGAAAGCCCCTTGGCTGCCAGAAACCCGGCCCCCAGTTAGAGGCATCATGGCGCCAGAACCGCGGACTGCGCCATAAGTGGATAAACTGCATTGCCACCCCGGTCCCCGGTTTGACGTCTGTCAGTTCGCCTAAAGTCTCCGGCGCCAAAATATTGGCCGTGAAGATTTCATCGGCATCAGGGACCAAAATAAAGTTATGGCCGTCGAAATTCCTGGCCAGGTCCAGCAAGTGCCACCGAATCCTGGTGCTGAACTTCCGTTCTTGCGGCTCTGAGATTATGACCTTGGGAGCGTATTGTTTTAATATTTCTCTGGTGTTATCCGTGGAGTGATGGTCTGCAACTATGATGCGGTCGCAATACGAAGATAGCGCCTTTAACGTACGGTCGATAATCCACCCCTCGTTGCGAACTATCATTAGTGCCAGAATACGCGCCATATTTCGGGGTTCCTACAACGTTGACTCGTCCCATGTAATCCTGGCAGATTTTAACTGAGGATGGACGTCAAGTCAAAGAGATTACCGGGATGTCAGGGGCAGACGGGAGATATTCGGCGGTGGTTATTAAATGGAAACAGTGGTCCGGCCGCCTCCTGGCCTCACTCCAGGGCGCCGGCAATGACATCCGCCACCTTCTGGGTCCAAACCTCCCAGTTTAAGCGATTCTCATACTCTTTCCGGGATGTTTCCCGCAGTGCCAGATATTTTTTCTCGTCCCGGAAAACTGTGGCGATTACTTCGGCAATATCTTCGCCCGTGGCTGTTAAGGGCAAGAGATAACCATTTATGCCCTCTTTGATAACAGCGGGCAGTCCTCCCGTATCAGTGGAAATCACCGGCAGGCCGAAAGCATTGGCTTCCGCCGCCACAATAGGACTGCAATCCGCGCGGGTAGGGAGCACAAAAAAGTCGGCTTCGGAATATAGTTGTTCCAGATGTCTTGCATCCTCTTCCCGGTTCTTATTCAGGTAAGGAATGACCCGGACATGGGGCCGGGGAAAGTTCCCCGGGGGCTGGCAGCCGACAATGGTGAGCTGCGCCGGGAGGCCCCGTTCTTCCAGCTTCTCCAGGGCCGCCAGCGCCAGATCGCCGCCCTTGCGCCGCCAGTCCTTGCCGACAAAAAGCAGGTTGCACTTCTGGTCCTTTCTGCCGCGGCTGCCTGGCCTGGAGGTTAGCCAATCCAGGTTGGCTCCGAAGGGGATGATATGGACCTTTTCCGGGGGGGCCCCGTAATCTTTTAGGGCAGATTGAGCGGCCCATTCCGAGGGATAGATTAATTTCTTGGCCTTGCTGACGGCGCGCTGCTCCAGCAAATTCCCTTCCCACCGGGATAGCGGATGAGAAAAGCCGGGATAATAATCAATCATATTCTTAAAAGTGGTGTCAGATAGATAGACAATGGGAATGGTTGTCTCGACAAAAGCTATTTGTATAGAGCTGAGCGCGGCAAATATAAGGTTACAACGATTATTCTTTATTGTGGCGGTTAGCTGGCGCCCGATTCTTCTGGAATTGATAACGCTATAGTCGTAATTATATCCCTCCTTTAATAATACCCGTGATAACTTATCAATGATTCTTAAATGATAATAATATGTTACGCTGAAATGGTCCAGATATATAACTTCCCCTAATTTCTGCAAGTATTTAAAAATATAATGAATCGTTGCGGAGGTGTCTTTGTCGTGCGGGTCGGCGGGCGCTATAAATGCTATTCTGTTAGACACAGTTGGTCCCGTTAATATTTGATCCCACCGGGTTGACGTGAAAACTCTTAGCGCTCATAAATACAAACGGCGTTGCCAAGCTGGGTCAGCGTCCCCAGGTCTTCCGCCACTGCTCCCAGCGCGGCCCCAGGAACTTTTGCAATTGCTCCCCCCCCCATAGTCTGGCCTGCCAGCAAAGGCTCGCGATCAAGCTGCCGGCCCGGGCCATCTGACCGCGGAGCTTTTTTCCCATCTTCGCCTCATAATCACTGGAATAGTCCAGGCAGCTCCGGGGATAGTACTCCGGCGTCTCTTGTAATGATGCGTCTGGTCTTAGCCGCCATTCCACGCCTACCGCCTGGATTCTCAGCGCGTCCCCTTGCGGATCCTCTCCGGGATTAATAACCCCCCATTTTTTCTGGAAAAATTCCCAGTTAATGCGGCTGTATTTATCCAGGGTTAATTCCGAGATGTCGGCCCAGGTGGCATCCTCCGGCGGCGCCATGCAATCGTGGAGACCGTGAACCCGGATATTTCCCAGGGGGATGCCGTTTAGAGCCAAGCGGATAGCATAATCGGTGTCTTCGTACCCAATTCCCAACAGTCTTTCATCAAACCAGCCCACTTTCTTGACGACATTCTTGCTTATCACGAAGTGCGACCAAGCCCCATTCAAAGTAAATATTTCCGCAGGAGAAGGGAGATTTTCGATATTATGCCTAAAATTTAATAATAATTTCACATCGTCGTTAAGGATTAATACCCGGTTATTCTGGGCCATCAGGATAAGCCGGTTAAAGCCACTGGCCAAAGGCTGATGCTCATAATTAACCAAGTAGCGAACATTCTGGTATTTATTAAGAAAGCTCGTAACTTTCCTTAAATAGTCAACCTGCCTTTTTCTATCGTGGTGGCCGTTGATCCAAACGTTAATATCGTAGTCAGGGAAAAGTAAATGTAATTTATTAATAAGAGGCCTAAAGTATAATTCATATCGGGCCAAATAAGTCACAACCCCTATGGAGAAATTACCGAACATTCAGTCCCCGCGGTATTATTTATTTCCCAATACCTGCATGGCATTAACCGATTAACTTTACCTCTTTTAGCTCCGGACTCAGAAATAAAGCGTCACAGCCTGCCAGACGGCCATCAGCCGCGGTCCACAATTCGTAAAACTGGTAAAAAGAGAACCCCCTTTTCCGGAGAAAGCCTTCCAACTCGGAGAACAGGCAGCCACCGGCATACTGCCGGAAAAAAACCACCTCAGCCTGGATCAGGCAAACCCCGGCTTTCCCCAAAACCCGGGTGGCTCCTTTAAGCACCTCCAGTTCCCCCCCCTGCACGTCCATCTTAATGAATTGAATAGTTGGCTGTTTCTCTCCTTTCCACCACTCATCCAGAGTTACAACCTCCACCTCATACTCCTTTTTAGGAGCATAATCCTTTTCTTGGTACCGTATTACTTCATCAGTAGCCAAGGATAAAGAACTGCAACCCGGATTTACAGTCTCATAGAATGTTCTTTTCCCAGAATCTTTTCCCAGCGCTTTGTTTATGGGCTTAATCAACGGAAAGGGGCTCGACCGTTCTTGCAATTCCCTGAAAGTTTCTGGAACCGGCTCAAAAGCGTATATAGTGGCTTCGGGAAATCTCAGACTGTATGTTCGTGAAACATGCCCCTGAAAAGCCCCGCAATCCACAATCCCGGACATTTTCTTCCCCCTGAGCAGTCTTTCCACGGCATCCAATAATGCTTCCCGGCCAAGGTTTACCGGACCGCAAACTCCCGCATTCTTGTCATAGGGAACGCGCGCCAGGCTAGATACCCCCACCCGGTCAAGCAATAAGGTAAAGACCCTATCTACTTCTTCTAAACCTTTTTTAAGTGCTTGATTAAGGTGGTTTTTAATCATATTTTTTTCATCAACGGAAATTCCTGCCCCCGCCCCTGCTCCGCCTAGGCCGCCGACCGCCACATAAACCCGGATTAATACTTGCCTGTCCCCAAAGACATCCACCATCCCGCCGCCTGCCCCGCTTTTAGGGGTTGCCCGTTATTGTCCGGTGGGGCTGGCTCGCCGGCCTGAGCCGACGAGGCGCAGACCCATTTTGACTCCTCGAGGCCGCGGCAGACGGCTTCCTGCAATTCCCTTTCCGAAGGCTGGACCAAATCCACCATTTGGGGCTTCAGGGCGCCAAATCTAACATACCCCGGATCGTCCGCCGGGGCGCAAACCAGCGTCGGCCGATGCAGGTAGAGGGACAGGCAGGAAATGGAAGAATGGATGGCCACGATCAATCTGGCCCCGGCCAGCGCCCTGGCCACCTCCAAGAAATCGCGGCCTCTGAGATCAAGGCTCCCGGGAATCAGGGGCTCCCCCGCCCCCCCCACGGTAATGAGGGGCAACCCAAACTGGCGCCAATCCAGGGAAGATATTGCCGGGATATTTTTCCAACTGTGCCGGGAAGCGGGATGAATAACAATAAAGTTTCCCGGTTCCGCCTTTAGCTTATCGATGTTTTTAAGATCAAATTCTTTATTCACCTTGGAGTCAAAGCGCACCGTTTCCCATGCTAATTTCTTTAACACCTTGTTTAACAAGGGAAAATAATGCTTAATGAAAATAAGCCTATCTTCTCTTTCCGCAGGGACCCCGTCCCGGCAATACCTGGCCTCAATCGGATAAAAGTTTTTCAGGAACTCCACCGCCGGTCTTTCATAGGTGCCGGACCACCAAACTATCTTTGAACGCCGTCTTTCACCCGTCATCCAGTTCAACAGAGGAATGGTATGGAAGGTGTCCCCCAGCAGCATGCCTCCGAAAAGCAGATACCCGTTGCCGCCCTCCTGCTGCTCACAATAAACGAAATCCCCCACATATAAAAGATTGCCCACCCAGCTTTCCTGTCTAACTAACCCAGGGTTCTTAATGGAGAAGGCACTCACTACTGGACTCCCAAAAGTAGGATAAGTTGACCGATTAACGCCAGGCCTCGGCTACTTGCGGTTTCGCCACCTATTTTTCCATCTGCAGGCGATGCTTCGCTTTAGAGAAGGCAGCAATTGTCCCCATGCCTCTCTAACCGTGGAAGGGGTTACTGGGGGCCGCCGCCAATAAAGATCTTGCATGGCCAGCACGAGCCGCCCCCCGGGAGTCTTGAGCAAGGCTGCTTCAACCTCTTTGTTACTTAATTCATGAACTTCCCCTTTACCAGCCACGCAATATATATCATAAGTTTCACCGTTAAAGGGCTCCAAAAAACGGACATTTAAGAACCCGACTTTTTTCAGAAGCGAAGTAAGGGAAGGTTTGGTAAACAGGTATAGGTGCTCCAGGGGCTTAAATTGGGACCAATCAGCCGGTCGCCCCGGTTCATAATGGGGCGTCTGAATGACACAAATGCCATCATCTTTGAGCAAGGTGTGCAAGTGGGCCATGGTGGTCAACGGCGCGGACAGGTGTTCCAGAACATCCATCATGATAACCGCGTCAAAGGATGCCGGCGGCAAACCGTGTTGTTCCACCGGACCCAAAAGTACTTGAACCCCAAAGGTTGTCTCAGCAAAATTAACCACAAAAGGGCTCATTTCGATTCCCAGGACCTCATAACCCGCAGTTTTGCAGCTAAAGAGGAAGGCCCCATGGGCGCAGCCCACCTCCAGGACCCTGGCAGGAGGAGTTAAGAATTTGAGGAGATAGCCCAGCCAATACATGCAGCGTTCGCTTAAATCGAGGCGGGCTCGCTCAATAATGGAGGGGTGACCGAGCTTCTCTTGATAAGCAAACCAGTAGGTTTCCGAGTAGAAATCCGAATTGACGTCTTTAACATCACCCCAAACAGAGGGCAATTCTGAGCGCAGCAAGGCTGTGCGGCAATGTTCACACTCGACGTAATCCTCGGTGACGGGAAGAAATTTGGGGCCGCCACACCAGCAATTACGCCCAGCATTACCAAGCTCTGGGGCAGGATCAGGCCTCATATTTCATCTTATACGGTATGTATAATGGGGCATACAGAGTTGAAAAATGATGGTCGGAATCAACCGATTTACATTTTACTACCTCAAAGACAATGGCATCATGCCAAAAATCAAACAAGGCAATTCCACCCACTCCCATATTCAACGAAATGGAATATGAACCTTCGGTGAGGGTTAATGGCCCGATAAAGACGGACACTTGACGGCATCCTCCCGGAACATCCCCTCCCGGGGTGGCTTTACTTCCGCCCCAGGCCAGAACCATCCCCGCGGATAAGTAGTTTATCTTCCATTCAAAAAAGTGAGACTGGTGGCTGGTGTTTCCCTCCATACCCACCGTCAGGCACAGCGTATCGCCATAACTGAAGGCCGTGGTCGGTTCACCGTCGGCGGTGGTCAGGGACACATAGGAAAACCACTTGGTGGAGTTGGGCGGGTGGGCGCGCTGCACCCGCCAGGCCCGCTGGCCTTCCGGCCCCTGGAAGGACGCCTCATAGCTGGCCACCACTTCGGCCACCTCCCCCGAAGCCCGCACTTCCCCCTCTTCCAGCCACACGGCCCTCTTGCACAGGCGGCGGATGGCATTCATGTCATGGCTGACAAAGATGACGGTGCGGCCCTCCTGGGTCACATCCTTCATTTTGCCCAGGCACCTCTGGCGGAATCCCAGGTCCCCCACCGCCAGCACTTCGTCCACCAGCAGGATTTCCGTATCCAGATGGGCGGCGATGGCAAAGGCCAGGCGGGTGGCCATGCCCGTGGAGTACCGCTTCAGCGGCGTGTCGATGAACCGGCCCATCTCCGCAAAGGCCACGATCTCATCAAACTGCCGCTGGATTTCCCGGCGGCTCATGCCCAAAATGGCGCCGTTCAAAAAGATGTTCTCCCGGCCGGTGAGCTCCGGGTGAAACCCGGTGCCCACCTCCAGCAGGGACCCCACCCGGCCCCGGAGCACCGCCCGTCCCGAAGTGGGCTCGGTGATGCGGGACAGGACCTTGAGAAGCGTGGTTTTGCCGGCGCCGTTGCGGCCGATAATCCCCAGGATATCCCCCTGGGGAACCTCCAGAGAAATATTTTTTAAGGCCCAGATGGTGTTATTTCCTGGCTCCCGCCCGCCCTCCCCCCCCTGCTGCCAGGCCCGCCGCACCGCCCTTACGGGAGCCGCCAGCGTATCTATGAGGGCTTCCCGCAAGGTCCGGTACCCCGCCTGCCGGGACCCGAGGCGGTAGCGTTTGCCCAGATTTTCAGTGCGAATAGCGATTTCTTTGTCGGGGGTTATCTTCGGCATTTGTCCCTTAATCAACCTCTAAGGAAGGCAATAAGGGCCTATTTTATTCATATTTAGGCCATGGCCTTCTCGAAAGTGCCCAGGAAATATCACACCCTGAGGGCTTCCACCATTTCCCCCAGACCGTCCCGCAAGTCTGTTTCCGGCTCAAAACCTCCGGTCACTTGCCGCAGCTTGGTCATGTCCGCGGCTTTGCGCCGGCAGCCTTCGGGTTTGGAGGTGTCAAAAACCACCGGCTTGCGGACCCCGGAAACCTCCATGAGCAGCTCCACCAGGTCTTTGATGCTGGTTTCCCGGTCGTGCCCCACATTCACCGGGTCGCCGACGGCATAGTGCTCGGTGAGCAGACGCAAGCCCGTGGCCACGTCCCGCCCATGGATGAAGCTGCGGGTCTGGCGGCCGCTGCCCCACACCACCACTTCCGGAGCGTCGGAAAGGAGGCGCTGGATAAGGGCCGGGATGACATGGGCGCGTTCCCCCACCTCCAGGTCCCGCCCGCCGTAAGCATTGAAGGGGCGGGCCAGGGCGATCTCCATGGCGTAATTGGCCGCATAATAGCCGGCCTGGAGTTCCAGATAACGCTTGGCCCAGCCGTAGCCGGAGTTGACCCGCTCCGGCTCCCCGGCAAATACCGGCAGCTCCGGCGTCGGCACCGGGGCCTCATCGGGATAGACGCAGGAGGAACTCACCACCAGGGCGCGCCTCACCCCCGCCTGTCGGGCCCCCTCCAGGACGGCCGTCCCGATCTGCAGGTTGCGGGCCAGCAGGTTGTCGTGGTGCACGTGGCTGAAGCCCACCCCGGGAGCCCGGGCCGCCAGGTTCAGGACCAGATCCTGGCCCTGAAAAAGCCGACGACAAGTGGAAATGTCCGCCACGTCAGCTTCAATGAAATCAATGTCATTCTTGACGCGGTCCAGGTTGGACAAGCGTCCGGACTCCAGGTTGTCAATGACGGTTACCCTGGCGCCTGCCGGGACCAGCTGCTCCACCAGGTAAGAGCCGATGAAACCGGCGCCCCCCGGGACCGCCACCCTTTTCCCTAACCAGAAGCTCACGGCTGCCCCTTCAGAACCCGGCAGTTAAACGACGTCCGCAAAGGTCTTTTCCATGCGGCGAAAGTAAAAGGCCCCACCCACCAGAATGGCGAGAGAAACCAGGGAAGAGACGATGATAATCGGTCCAGGCGCGGTTTTCGCCCCCAAGAGGGCCCAGCGGAACCCCTCCACCACTCCCGCCATGGGGTTGACGCCGTAGAGGGTCCGCCAAGGCTCCGGCAACAGGCTGCTGGGATAGGCAATGGGAGTGGCAAAGAGCCAGAACTGGGTGATAAAGGGCACGGCATAGCGGATGTCCCGGTACTCGACGTTCAGGACCGAGAGCCACAAGCCCGCGCCCAAAGCAGTCACCATGGTCAGCAGCAGCAGCGGCGGCAGCCATAAGACCTTCAGGGTGGGGACAATGCCGTAAAACAGCATCATGAGGAGGAGGATGATAAAGGCCAGCAAAAAATCCGCGGCGCCGGAGATTATGCTGGAGATGGGAATGACCAGGCGCGGGAAATAGACTTTCTGGAGGAGATTGGCGCTGCCTACCAGACTATTGGCGGACTGGTTGAGGCCGTAGGCAAAGAAAGTCCAAGGCACCAGCGCGGCATAGCTGAAAATGGGATAGGGCATGCCATCGGAGGGCACCCCGGCCAGTCTGCCGAAAAACAGGCTGAACACCACCATGGTAAAGAAGGGCTGGATAATAGCCCAGGCGGCGCCCAGCACCGTCTGTTTATAACGGACCTTGATATCCCGCCAGGTCAGGAAGTACAGCAGTTCGCGATATTGCCAGACTTCGTAAAGTCTTAAGGGAACCAGGACCCGCCCCGGCTCAATAACCGTCTCCGGTCTTGTATCAATCAACCTGGGGGATGAAATCATTTATTGCGGTTTTCCCATGGTCTCAAGGACTATGGCCTATGGCTCCGGCAATAAGCCAGGAGAGGCAGGAAAAATTCAGATTCGGGAAGAAAATTTTTTCTTCAGGTGGTCGAAGCGGTCCTTGGCCCATCGCAGCCGGTCCCCATGGCTTACCGGCTGGCCATCCTCCTCTTTGGCAGAGGTGTAATAACGGGAGTGGTAATAGTAATGGGAAAAATAGCCCTCCCGATGCATCGGCATATTGTTCAGCACCGTGCCCAGGACATGGGCCTTGACTTCCTCTAATTTGGCCAGGCCTTGCAAGGCCACTTTTCGGGGCACCGCCTCGGCCTTGACTACCAGGAGCACCCCCTGCATCTGCGTGGCCAGGAGGACGGCGTCGGTGACCGAGATGAGCGGAGGTGAATCCAGGATGACCCGGCCGAACTGCTCCTGGGCCCGCTGGAGAAACTCCCGCATGCGCATGGAACCCAGGAGTTCCGAAGGGTTTGGCGGCGTGGGGCCGGAAGGAACCAGGAAGAGGTGCGGCACCGGCGTCTCCAGGATGGGCAACTCATCGGTTTCTCCCACGAGAAAGTTGGTGAGCCCCGGTTCTCTGGGCACCCGGAATAACTCATGCAGGGTCGGCCGGCGGAGGTCCGAGTCCACCAGGAGGATCTTGCCCTCGCTCTTGGCCATGGCGGTGGCCAGATTGGCCGCAGTCAGGGTCTTCCCTTCCCCGGGCAGGGAGCTGGTTACCAAGAGGATTCGGGGAGAATGTCCGGGGGTGGAAAACAGGATGCTGGTGCGCAAGGCCCGGTAGGCTTCGGCAGCCAAGGACTGGGACCCATGATGCACCACCAGCTGCGGGATCTTATTTCCGGGGTTGCTGGCAGGAAAATCAAGACGCGGGATCATGGCCAGGTTGGGAACCTCCAACCATCCCTCCACGTCTTCGGCGGTCTTCAGGGTGGTGTCCAGGTTCTCCAGGCCGAAGGCCAGGCCGACCCCCAAGATCAGCCCCAGCAATGAAGTTATTAAGATATTATGACTGCGCCGGGGGCTGACGGGCGATTCCGGCACCGTCGCCGGGTAGACAATGCGGATGTTGGTGGCCGGGATATTTTCCGTGGTGGTGATATTTTTCAGGCTCTTAAGAATATTTTCATACATGGCTCGGTTGGTTTCCACTTCCCGGAGCAGCACCCGGTACTCGATCACCCGGTCGCTTAAATCCTGGGTGTCCAACTTGGTGGCATTCAAAGCCGCCTTCAGATTTTCCTCTTGTTCCTTGGCCATGTTGTATTCGTTTTTGATGGTCTGCACCACCTGGGCCATTTCCGCGGCGATCTTGCCCCGGGTAGCCGCCAGCTCCTGGCTCAATTGAATCATGCGTGGATGCTCGGCGCCAAATTTTTTGCTCAACTCCGACTGCTCCGTCACCAGTTTGGCTTCCTGGGTTTTCAGGGTCTGGATCAAGGCATTGTTCAACACCTGGGCGATGGGCCGCCCCTGGCTCACTTCCTTGAAGCGGGTTTCCACCTCCATGCGGTGCGTCTGGGCCGCCACCAGCTCTTTGTTCAACTGCGCCAGCTTGTCGCCGGTGATGGCCTCCTTGTCCTCCACGGTAACAATGTTTTGCTCCCGTTTGTATTGATTCAACTTGGTCTCGGACTCTTCCAGTCTCTTGCGGGCCTCCAGGACCTTTTGCCTGAGCCAGCCTGCCGCCTCTTGGGAGGCCGCGAAACGAATATCCAGGGATTGCTCGATGTAACATTGGGCCAGGCCATTGGCCAGAAAGGCCGCGAGTTTGGGGTCGGGGTGGGAGTAGCTCAGGTTCACCAGGCTGCTTTGCCGGATGGGTTCCACCGAAATGCCCCCCGCGATCATAAGCACCAGGGTTTCTTCGTTCCGCTGTTTCTTGGCCTCATCTCCGTCGGGAGAGTTTTTAAAAAGCGGGGCGAAATTGGGGTGGTTCTTGAGGTCCAATTTCTCAATGAGTTTCCTAACCAGAGCCCGGCTCTCCATGAGCTTGTATTGAGTCTGGTAAAATTCCTCGCTATAGAAGTCATAGGGTGCAGACATGCCCGGCTGCTCCAAATACCGCGGGGCGTAGCGTTCAATCAACAGTTGGGCGGTGGCCTTGTAAATGGGGGTCTCGGTGAGGGTATTAAAGACCCCGATGCCCAGGGCAAAGAGGGAGATCCCCAGTATCATCCAGCGTCTCTTGACCAAAATCCAGAAATAGTCCTGGAGGTTTCGTCTGCGATGGGGGGTGGCTGTCTCTTCCATTATTAACCTGTCTCCCTTAAAGGTCTGGCAACATTTCGCCGGGTGATTACTGGCCCCTCTTAAAACCAGGACTCCGGCACCACGATGGTGTCCCCCGGCCGAATGAGGTCATCCATTTTTACTTTAATTTCTTCTTTATGCCCGCCCTGCTCCCGAATGGTTTTGATGCTTCGCCGGGAGGCCTTGTCGGTGAACCCACCGGCAGTAGTCACCGCCATGAGCACCGTCATGTTTTCTTCGTAAGGGAAGCGCCCCGGGGATTTCACTTCGCCGGTCACATAATAGACCAACTGGGGCACATAGATGGTGTCGCCGGCCTTGATTTCCAGGTTGTGAGCCGGGTCCCCCGCCAGGGCCGCGGTCAGGGAGACCACGACCTTCTGGCGCTCGGAGCTTTGCTCCGGCATCCGCGGCTGGTCCGATTTCTCCCCAGGCTGAGCCCGGACGATAACGGCCACCCCGCCGCTGGCCGACTTGGAGGCGGTGCCGGAAAGGACCCCGCCGGCCAGGGAAATGGCCTCCACCACCTTGATGGGCTTGGTCAGGGGGTAGGTCCCGGGCTTCTGCACGTTGCCCACCACAAAGAATTTCTGGCTTTTGTACTCTAGGACGTTGATGGAAACATGGGGATCCACAATGAAGCGCGGCCCCAGTTTACTTTCCAGGTCTTTCTGGAGCTCCAGGAGGGTGAGCCCTTGGGCCCGGACCTCTCCTATAAAGGGATAGGAGATCGCCCCATTGAGACCAACCCGCACCCTCCGGGTCAAGTCGTCATGGTTCCAGACCCGGATCTCGATCTCGTCCTCGGGACCCAGACGGTACTCGTCTTTAGGCGCGGCACCAGGCGCCGCACCGGCCGCGGGCCAAAACCAGCCAAGGTTGAGAAGCATTACCACCTGAAGACCCAGTAATAATCTCAGCACCTTCATGATCATTTTTCCCGCCCTACCCTCTCAGCGTCAAGTCAGGACTGACCGGCTTCCCGAGAGCCTGCCCCCTCCCAGCCGGGTTAGCGCAGATAATATTTCAGATCGGGGTTGAGCCTCAGGGCCTTCTGCAGGTGGATGTCGCTGGCCCCCTGCAATTCCCCGGGCACCAAATTCCTTCCCCGGCTCTCCGCCCAGCGGAGCATCGCCGCCAGACGGAATTGCAGTTCCCCGGACTCGGGGAACAAGGTTACCGCCGCCTGCAATTCCTTAAGGGCCTGAGGGATAAGGGTCTTAGGCCCCCACCCCTGCTGCCGCAAATAAAATTCCGCCAGCTTCTGATGGTACTGCCAGTTGCCCGGAGAGAGAAAGACGGCCTTCGTCAAGGCCGCCTGCACTGCTTCAAAGGCCGCCCAATCCCGGATGCCGCCCTTCTCCAGCCCTTCCGCCAACCCCGCGTAATACTTGCTGTTGCCAGGGCTGAGGGTCAGGGCCCGGCGAAAATCCTCCACCCCGGAGGCCACTGGCGGCCGGGTGGAGTCCGCTTCCGTGGCTGCGGCCTTCTCCGCCCGCCAGTAGCGGCTGGCGGCAGCCCCCAAGGCCACCTGCAGCCCCAGGAGCCCCAGGAGAATTGCCGCCGCCACCGGCCGGCGGCCGGGAAATTTCAGGGTTCGATAGGAAAAAAATCCCCCTCCCCGGTGCTGGTAGTATACCACGAGATAGGTAACCGCGGCAATGGCGGCAAACACCAGGCTCAGCGCCGGGATGTGGAAGGGAAACTCTCCCAGGGAATGAAAGATCCCGGCCCCCAAGGCGGCCAGCCCCCCCAGGCCCAGATACCGGGATAGGTGGTCCCGGCGCTGGCGCACCTGTTTCGAGAGGGTGGCAAAAAAGACAGCCGCCGCCGCCGCCAGCAGGAGAAAACCCGCCAGGCCCCCTTCCACCAAAAGCTGGAGCCAGTCGCTGTGGGCATAGTGGAAATGTGCAAACCCCACAGGTTCATATTGGTAGATCAGGTCTCCGAAGGTGCCGATGCCGGAGCCCAGCCAGGGGTATTGCCAAAAAATAGCCAGGGCCCCCTTCATGACGAGATAGCGCCGGGCATCCATGAAGTCATGGAACCTAGCCAAATGCCAGGACCCGCCCAGGAACAGGCTGTACAGCAACGCCCCCGCCAGCAGGACCGCCATGAGGAGGAGGGGTCCTTTGGACTGCCTCGGGCCCAGATTCAGCAAGGCCATCAGGGCGAAGCCCACCGCCAGGGAGGTCAGGCCGCCCCGGGACCCGGTAAAGACCAGGCCCACCATCAGCAGGAGCAGGAGAAAGAGCAGCAGCAGGCGGCGAGACTGGAACTCCAGGTGCTCGGCCCGGGACCAGCGCCCCGGGCCGCTCAAGGCGCGGGCTTCCGGGGGCGGTTCAGGCCCTGGCCTCCCCTGGGCCAGCAACAGGCCGCAACCCAGAAGAATGGCCATGGCCAGGAACATCGCCAGGTGGTTGCTGTTAATGAAGGTGCCGCAAAGCCGGACGCCGGAATAGGGATTGGGCCAGCCCCAGATGAGGCTCCGGCGAAAATACCAGAAGCCATAAACCACCTCAAACAGGGCTACCGTCAGGATCAGCCACACCAGTCCCAGAATCTGCCGGCGGCTGTTGACAGTATAAATCAGGATAAAGAACAGGACCACAGCCGGCCACAGTTTCATGGTCTCCAGCAGGGTCGCATAAGGGTTGAGAGACAACGGCAGAAAAGCCGCCAAACCCAGACCGTTGCCCAGGGCCCGGATCTCCCAGGCCCGGGGGGAGAGCCAACGCATCACCACCTGGGGCCAGGGCAGGACCTGCACCAGGACCAGGAGCCCCAGGGCCGCCGGCAGCCACCATAAGGGAGGATAGGGGAGATAACGGGAGGTCTCCGGCCCGGCCACCACTTCATACAAGCCCGCGCCCAGGAGGGCCACACTCATGGCCGCCACTGCCAGCATTACAGGGAAGTAGGCCCAGGTGTGCACCGCGCCGTAGGCCAGGGGGGCAAAGACCAGGAGGGCGCAACTCATCCCCAAGATCAACCAGCGGCCGAAAGAAACTTCCTGCCCCACACCCTTAATCATGTTGGTGGCAGCTATGGAAACGGACTTCATGCGGCTCTGGTCTTTTCCGAAGATTGCCGGCGTCTTATTGGGCTGGGGGAGATCCTAAACCTTAAAACCCGCGCCCTTGCCAAGTGCTACCCCTAAGATTGAGAACTTAATATCCGTTCCCGGCCTTGCCACCCAACCATTAAAAGTGATGCAGGTCGCGTGCCAAAAGTAAGATGGCATTACAGCCTTAATTATTTTGGCCGTAACTATAGACCCGGACTTCATAGGGCCCTAATTTTTCGCGAATATTGCCGTCCACCACCACCGCTTTTTGCTGCCGGAAGATTTCGGATAAGCAGTCAACCCCCGGGGGGAAACCGCTGAGAAAAAAGTTCACTGACCGGTCGATGACATTTACCAAAATAAGGAGATTCTCGTTTCCCCGCCGCTTCCGGCAAAAATGCACCGCGGGCCTCCCGGAGGCATCGGCTTGAAAGGGGGAAAATATGTTTAATTCCAGAGCCGGTGCTTCATTCGGGACCACCAGCCAGGTGCGCAGGCGCCCCATTTCCCCCACAATCTGCTGTAAGCCCTCCCAGGCCCTGCCCTCGGCCCGCACTGCCGGATAATGGAAATAAAAGAGGCCGTGGGCCCCATGCACCAGGGCCAGGTAGGTGAGGCAGCGCATCTCCATGGGGGTGGGAAGCCGGGGCCAGCCCTCGGAGACATGCTCCGGCCCCCCGAAAGCCTGGATCACGGCCCACAGGCGCTCCCTGGGGACGTGGGTGGCCGCCTCATCCAGGGTATCGGACAGCCAGGTCATGGGCATTTGCGGGATGGGATAAGGACTCAGCAGGAAAATATCGGCGGCTTCCCGGTAGGCCGCCACCATCTGGGGCCGCACCATGGCCAGGGCGGTTAGAATTCCCGGATGGTCTTGCTGCAGGCGGTTTTTCAGGGCTGTCAAAGACTCGGGGGGAACCGACCGGAGTTCCGGTTCATCGTCAATATAAAAGCCCAAGACCCCGGGCTGTCCTCCCAGTTCCCGGCTAATCCCGGCTTGGTATCTGGGAAAGTGGGCCAACAATTTTAGTCCCAGGCGGCCTGCGGCCCCGGCCATTTGCTGCATAAATTCCGGGGTGGAATCCCCGGGTAGCACCGCGTTAAACCCGGCTCTCCTGATCTCCGGCAGCCCCTCCAGAGTGGCGCCATAAATACCCACCGGGAAAAAGCCCGGCAGACGCGGGGAAGGCGCCTCTCTTCCCTCCTGGTGTATTTCAAGGCGGCGCAATGAGGGGAAACCGAAGGCCAGGAATTCCGGGTGGGGATTGGTGACCACCAGCCGGGTGGTGCCGGGGGAGTCCCCGGAATTCAGGCGCAGGAAAATCCGCTGTAACCGGCCGCTGGCGAGATGTTGATTGATGACCTGACGCTGGCCAAAGATCTCCACTTCCAGGTACACGTTATTGGTGAATTGCGGCCGGTAGGCGGAAAATTCCAGGAGGTAATCGGTGTGGGGCTGGATGCCCCGCACCTGGGACCACACCCGCCCGCCCCGGTCCGGGCCTCCCACCAGGGCCAGCAGCCTCCCAGGAGGACCACCCCTCAGGTGCCAAATATACACCTGGCTAGGCTTGACCCCGGGTGCCTTGGCTACTTCTCGGTGCCAACCCCAGGGCATGACCTTGCCGTCCGCGGCCCCTGAAAATTCGGGGTTGGTAATCAAATTGGAGGCCTCCCCCTTGGCCCCTCCGGGGGAGGAGGAGAACGCCAGATAAGCCGAGAACCACAGCAGCGCTAAGCAAACCTTGTTGCCTTTGATTCCTCTCTGTCGCAAAAGTTTAAAGGGTAAACTGAGCTCCCAGGAGGACCCGGTGTTCGTCATAATTGTAGGTGCTGAAGTCGGACTCCCTCTTGGTGTAGCTATAATCCAGTCTCAGCCGCACCCAACGGGCGAAGGGGCGGCTGATGCCGGCGCCGATGGCATAAGCGTTGTCTTCCCGGGTGACGGGCTTCACAGAAGTTGGAGCGGGCGCGGAATCGAAATAACTGCTGTTGCCATAGGCAAAAGAGATATAGGTAGCCGCACGGAGGAAAGCCCAGTCGTGGTTCAGGGAAACCCAAACATTGGTAGCCACAAAGGGGCGGTTGTTGAAGTCAATGTCTTCCTGGATAGAGCGTTGCAGCGACAAATTAAGGGTGGTGGCGCGGCTGTAACGGTAAATGCTGCCAAGACTGGCCATCCATCCCGAGGGGGAATTATTCCGGTCTGGTGCATTGTGAGTATAATCCGTGAAGGTGTAACCAAATCTTACCGACCAGGTCAACTTAGCCGTAGGGTCCCAGGAGAGGCCCACCAAGGGGCTGTTTTTGATGTTGTTGTTCTGGGAGGAGTGGGGATAGGTCCGGGAAGTAAAGACATAGCCCAGGATGGCCGAGGTCTTCGGCCAAAATTTATAAAAGAGGTTGAGCGAGGCTAAATTTTCCAGGTAATTGTTGGACTGGTCCACAGGCAACCGGTATTTCCAGTCATCGAATTGATAGCCCGCCTGGATTTTAAACCGGTCGCCGATATTATAAGTTCCCAGAAGGTAGGGAGTGTCCCGGAGGTAATCCCGTTCCCGGCCGGTGACGGTGGTGCGTTCTTCCGTGGCCGCCCGGAAAGCGTTGCCAACCCGCAGGCTGAGACCGCCCGGGAAATTTAGTTGGGTGTCGACATTGGCATTGTGATCGTAGTGACTGGCCTCGTTGTGCTTGGCGTAAATCCAGTAAGTTCCCAGGTAGCCCACGGACACCCGGTGCAGGCTCGCGAAGGGCAGCTCAAACTGGATAGCCGGGGTAATGAGGGTGATGAAATCCGATAGCTTGCCAGTGGGACTCAGGAAAATATTGCTGCGATAGATTTCGTCAAGTTCCAGGGAGGGCGTTACCGTTACCGGTCCCAAGCCATGACTGATCCAGCCCCGTCTTAAGGTATCGGTAGCAAAGGCATTCCCATAAGGCGCCGCCACCCCGGTAACCGGCCCCGCCTGCATGATGCTGTAAAAAGTCGGGGCCAGAATAGTGGGAAAATATCCTGGCCTCTCCCTCTCCGGGACCGGCAACACCTCTTCCGGCTTCAGCCTTTCCGGCTTTAACTCCTCTGTTGCTTCCTCCGCGGCAGCCTCCCCCGGGGCGGTCGGTCCCTTGGCCGTCTGTCCCCAAGCCCCCGCAGACCCCAGGACCAGCAGCAGGGCTATTACCCAAACCCACGCAAGGTATATGCTCTTCCCCCTTTTCATCTCCATCCCCCCCCATGGTTAACAATAATGCCCTTTTAGGATGAAGGGCTCGGCGGACCGGGTGGAGTCACCGGCGGCGGAGGCGGTGGGGGCGGGGACGCATAACCCAGTCCCGTGCACCCCATGGTGTTCAAGCAGGCCCTCAGGTCTTCCAGGTCTGCTCCCGCCGCCAGGAACACCTGCGCCAGCTCCACGGTCTCACAGCACCCTGCCGCCACGCTTTGCTCCTTATCCGGCGGGTAGTGGGGGAGCTCCTCAGCAGAAATCAAGCCCTCCCTCATCAGGGTTTCCAGGCGCTGCCAGTCGTTCTCCGTCATACCCCCTTCAATGGCGCACCCCCCCGGAGCGATGATGCTGTACTGCCCGGCTTCCACCTCCACCATCTTCACGCCCCTGACGGCGTCCAGGGCACATCTCAAGACGCCGCAGGGAGGCAGGATGTTCCTCTCCAGGTAAACCTTGATTATGGCCACCAGCTTCGCCCCCTGGACGATGAGCCCCTTCAGAAGGTCGCAGGGACTGTGGCCGGCGTCCATCCCTTTGACGACGACGTCCTCCACGCTCATACCCTTCTGGAGGCTGTCGCCCACATATTTACCCACCGGGGTCTTGGCAAACTCTTCCATGAACCTGGTCTGGATCCTGATGGCCCCCTTCTTGACATAGTAAACCGTGAAATCAGGACCCGTAGCGGTGATGACCTCAGTGGCTTCCATCCCTGGCGCGCCCGGAGCTGTGCCCCGTTTTACCTCCACCGCCCCGGCCTCCTGCACCAGGGACGACGAAAATAAGAGCAGAACCGCTCCCGCCGCCAGGACCGCAATCCGTTTCTTCATAGGGACTTCCTCCCCGGAAATTATTCGCCCTGGAAAAATTCGCTTAGGTGCAGAAGCAGAATTTCAGGGACCCTTATCCCCTAATCCCCATGATGGCATTGGGGGTCTTGATCATGACGTCCGGCTTTTCTTTTTGCGGGGGCACCACCGTGTGGACTATGCCCTTTAGGACCTGCATCGAGGCTTTACAGGTCCCTTTCTTGACATCGCACATGTATTCTTCGATGGTCACCTTGCTCTGGGGGGCAATGCTCATGGTGGTGTTATCCACGAATTTCATCTGGGCCCTGGATTCTTTGTGGGTTTCCACCATATCCTTGATGGCCACTTTATCTTCCACTTTGGCTTGCTTGGCAGGAGGTTGTCCGCCCTTTAAATGGTCCACGGTTTTGACGACCTGGGTAAATTGCCCCACGTCCTCCGCCGCCGCCTGAACCAGAGGCAAAGCCAGGAACATCAGAAACGCAACGATGCCCACTGCCATGAACTTTCTTACCACGGCCTCATCCTCCTTAAATTATTCGCGGTGCAAAATTACGCCGCAATCCGGTTTCTTCCCCTTAGGTCTGTAAGCCGCCGTCCCTTGACCCTCCTTCTTGGGAATTCTCCCCTTTTGGAAACAAAAAATTAGGGTTCCCTCTTTCGAATTCATAAAAAGACTTGGACGTAGATACGTTTGTTCCTGAAACAAATCATTCCTTTCCCGCTCTTCTGGATACTACCCAAAAATTGGCCCGGCGAATCCAATCCAGCCTCGATTAATCTCGACTGAGAATGGCTGTAAACTAAACCCGTTTTTTCCAAAAGTCAATCTTTTTCTTGGGCAATTTTCCCCACGTAATTCCCCCATTTGTTGAAAACCGGGATAGTCGAATAAGGCTTCTAATAATCTTTCTCCAGAATAGAAACCAAGCGTATTGCCAGCTCCGGGTGGATTTTCTTAAGCGCGAAATACTGCTCCCAGGCGGCGGCGGTATTTCCAGACCTAAGATAAGCCAGCCCCAGGTAAAAACGCGCCAGGGGCCACTGGGAGTTGCTCTGAACCACCTTGCTCAAGATTTGCGCCCCTTCCTGGTACTTGCCCGCCTCCAACAGCAGTTTCCCTTCCTCCAGATAGGGGGGGAAGAAGGTGGGGTCAAGCTCCCGGGCGCGTTGAAAGGCCGTTAGGGCCTTCTCCGGGCGTCCCCGGGCCAGGGCAATGTGGCCCAGATACCAACTGCGCTGCCCTGCCTGGGGAAAATCGTCCCCGGCTCTCTCCAGGTATTCCTGGGCCCGGGCCAAGTCCCCCTGGCGATAGAGGGCCGCGCCCCATTGGAACCAGGCCTCGTCCAGACCCGGGTCCGCGTCTGCGGCTTTCCCGTAAGCAGCCAAGGCCGCGTCCGTCTGACCCTGGCGCTCCCGGGTTTTCCCCAACCAGAGAAAAGCCAGGGCATAGCCCGGCAGGGCGCGGGCGGCCTGCTCCAGGTCCTGCCCCGCGGCCTCGTATTCTCCCAGGTGGCAGCGGGCCACCCCCCGGCCATAGTAAACCTCGGGCAAGGGCCCTGGCTGCCCCAGGGCGGCGCTGAACTTCTCCTGGGCCCCGCGCCAGTCCTGGCTCAGACTGGCGGCCACCCCTTCCCAGAAAAGCCGGCTGGCCCTTACCCGGGGATCGCCCTCCCCCGGCTCCGGCCAATCCGGGGCCTCCTCCGCCCCAGGCTCCTTGACCACCGGCAGGTGCGAGCGGTCCCGGCCCAGGAAAAACTGAAAGCCCCGGGATTTCTCCCCCTCTCCGGCAAAGGCGTGGAGCATGCCCACCAGTTCCCCCCGGGCGTTGAAAACGGGCGCGCCCAGGTCCGCGTCCAGATGCCCGGGCTCCAGTTTCAGCAGCACCAGGCGGGGGGAGAAGGGCATCACCCCGGCCACCCGGGCCTCCTTCAGCGCCGGCGGCTGGCCCACCCCCACTGACACCCGGTCCTGGGTTTTCACTTCCCGGGGCGCTCCCAGCCCCGCAGCCGGCAGGGCCTCCGCCTCCACCCGGGCCAGGGCCAGGTCCTGGAAAAAATCCCAGTGGAGCACCCGGCGCACCAGGAACTTGTCGCCCTCCGCGGTTTTGACGATGGCTCCCCGGCCCGAGGACAGCAGCGCGGCGCTGGTGAGGATGCGGCCGTCCGGGCCCACCACTACGCCCAGCCCCTGGCTGAGAGGGTCCCCTTCGGCATTCAGGGTCACCACCGACACCACCGCGTCCAGGGCGGCTTTGGCCCCCCCCGCCCCCAGGGCCTCCCCTGCGGCTAGCAGCAGCAACAGGCCCAGAAGGCATCCTGCCGCCCCCCTGAGGTCGGTCCGCAGGATTTGCCGGGGAAAGAAGTGGTTTTTCATGGCCGCAAGCTTTCAGACATCACCTGGAAAAGGAAGGTCATCTGAAGGATGTGAAATATGACTGGAGGCAGGCCCGGCCTCTCAGCTCTGCCAGCCGACCCGGGCCAGCTTCTGAGCCTCCCGCTTCCTGTCCTTGGGGACTTTCAGCAGATAACCCTCGGGCTCCCTGGGGGTCCGGTCCCGCTTGAGCTCCGGGTTGAGCTCCCGGAGGTCCCGGTAATCCATGTCCAGGGTCCGGGCCAGCCCCCGCAGGTCCGCGCCGCCGGGCACCTTCACCACGTCGTAGCTGAGGGGCCGCTGGTAGTCGATGTCGTCAAAGCCGTATTTCTGGGGGTTCCTGGCGATGAGCGCGGCGGCAATGAATTGGGGTACGTACTGGCAGGTCTCCCGGGGCAGCAGCCCTTTTTGTGCCAGGCCCCAGAAGTTGTCGGCCTCATGCCGGTTCAACGCCCCCTCCACCCGGTGCTCTCCGGCGTTATACCCGGCGGCGGCCAGATACCAGCAGCCGAACTGCAGGAAGAGGTCCCGGAGATACGCGGCCGCGGCCCGGGTGGCCTTCTCCGGGTCCCGGCGCTCATCCACCCAATCGTTGACCTTGAGGCCGTACCGCCGGGCCGTGCCCTCGATGAACTGCCAGGGTCCCACCGCCGCGGCGGGTGATACGGCAAAAGGGTTGAAGCCGCTTTCGATGAGGGCCAGGTAGACCAGGTCCTGGGGCAGTCCCCGCTCCCGGAAGATGCGGCGCATCATGGCCAGGTAGCGTCCCGAACGGGCCAGGTGAATCTCAAAGGTGGCCTTCCCGCCGTTGGCGAAGGCCCGCAGGTAGGACTGCACCGGGCCGTTTAAGATCACGGGCAGGTCCCCGGCCCCGGCAAAACCCAGGAGGATGCCGCTCTCATCCAGGAAGCTCTTGATTTCCTGGGCCAGCTTCGGGTCCAGGGCGGCGGCGTTGGCGGTGGGACAGAGATATTCCGGGGGAATCAAGCCCCGGGGGGCTTCTTTGACGGGCAGCCGGGGCGCGGCCACCGGCGGCGCCGCACAGGCGCAAAAGCCCAGCATCAGGACCAAAAGCAGCCCGGGGGCCGCAGTTCGTTTCCCACCCGGCATGGACATCCTCTGCCGGACCGCGGCGCCCCCCGGGAGCCCGGCTTCTGTGCTCCCCCGGCGGCCGGATTTGGCGCCAGTCAATCCTCTGGTGCCGACTCTTCTCGCCTCAGCCCCGAGCTCGGCGCCGCACCTGGGGGGGGAAGGCGGGACGCCTGCTTCAGGGGGCTTTAATTTAAACATTGGGAAAAATTATGTCAACTCAATCTTGGATAGAGATATGAAGTCTGCAGCTTGTATGCCAAATTTTGAGTCATAAAACTATTTGATATTCCTGTAAGAATTAACAGTCTACCCATAAGCCGGGGCAGTTTGTTTAGAATCCTTGACGGGGACAATTAATTTGTTCAGAACTCAGAACAGAGATAATGAGTGCCGCAAGAAATAAGGGTTAGGCCCCAGGCCTAACCCTAGTAACTCTTTACCGGGGTCGGCAAGACTGGAACCCCCGCCCTCGGCGTGACAGACAAGACTAAGAGGCTTGCCGACCCAAAAGTCGATTCCCCGTTAGACCAGAGACCCTCTTCTAGGGGCTCAGGACCTCTCCGGCCGCAGTCTGGCGGAGCCCCCTCGGCCTGCTAGTAAATTCCTGGCTCTAAAAGATTCTGGTCTCCAGATCCCGGCACAAGTCCTCCTGGACTGGCTCGGCGATGGGCGTCCGGGGGACGGTGCAAAGTACATGGTGCCCCATTTCATGGCCCAGGATCCCGGCGTGCAAATCACGCAGGGAGACGAAAATGGACCGGCTCCGGGGCTCGTAAAACCCCTCCATGGAGCCGTACCCGAAAAGGGAAGACCTCTCCCCGGGGTTCAGGAACACGTACAACTTCCGCACCTCCTTGGCGTCAGCCAGGAGAAAAATGCGCAGGGGCTTCTGCTTGGAAGGGGGCGGCAGGCTGAGGATCTGGCAGACCCTGAGCAGCAGGCTGTCAACCTTGGCGGCTAGCTGCGGGAAATTGACCTCCCCCGCTTTCGGAGCCGCCAGGGAGGACTGGCTGACAGCCGCCACCGGGGTGACCCTGAGCCGGCGGTCCATGGCCTCGAGTTGGGCGGGGTCCTGGTAAACAATCTTGGCCCGCTGGGTGGAGAAGGTTTGCTGAGCCCAGGCGGGCCGAGGCCCGGGGAGCATCACCAGGCCGCACAGAATGACCACGAAGGATAAAACGCCTCGACAGGATGCCTTGCTAACCATGGCCAAATTCCCTCGAATTTGGCCACCTTAGCCCTCCGGTAAAGAAAAAGGGCCCGACCTAGTGGGCCCTTAAATACACAAACACCTCGGGCTCCACTTCGGCAGTCCCGCTACCATGGCCTTGCGGCTTTAGGTCGGTGACTTTGCGTCCTACCCTTTCGAGTAGTTTGCCTTTATCGGTGGCCAGATTTAGTTTTGTCACTCCGTTTATCGGTTTTTCGGCCCCCGGACTTTAATTTTTTCGCAGAATCCGGTTCTTAGGGCCGCCCGCCACGGCGCCGGTTCCGGCGTCCCCCCCCGGCCCGGCCTCCCCGGGTTTTTCCTGTCATCCAGGATGCAAAAAACCCGCGCCCGGGTAAATGGGGGGAACCCTGATTTCTCCGGTGGGAGACCCTGAAATCTCACCGAGGGGAAAGCTGAGGGCGGGGTAAGGGGCGGGAGCCCTAAGGTGCGGTTGGCCGGGCCGGGGGTGGGGGGGAAGGAAATGAAAAGGGGTTGGGTTAAAAGCCCAACCCCTTGCTTTTATTGGCGGGGACGACGAGACTCGAACTCGCGACCTCCGGCGTGACAGGCCGGCGTTCTAACCAACTGAACTACGCCCCCGATAATACTAGTGCAAGGTTCCGGGTTCAAAGTTCAAAGTTGAGAACCACTTAGCAAAAACCCTCATCCCCAGCCAAACCTTGAACTTTGAACCTTGGACTTTGAACCAAAAATTGGTAGGCGGAACAGGATTTGAACCTGTGACCTCCGGCTTGTAAGGCCGATGCTCTCCCCGCTGAGCTATCCGCCCGCACCGGTAATCTTCGCCAATGGCGGCCCCCCTGTCAAGAGGGATTTTCAGGGGCCAGCGGCCAGTTGCAGTGGTCAGCGGTCAGTAAAAACTAAGCCCCTGACCCCTGACCACTGCCTTTAATGCGGCTGGATTTCCGCGGTGGCCGGCACCTCAGGCAGGAAGACCGGCTCCGGCGTGACGAGGGGCGGCGCTGCCTTGAAGAGGCTTTCCGGGTTCTCCAGGACCAGGGCCATTTTCAGCACCTCGTCCATGTGGTCCACGGGGACGAGTTCCACCGCCTTGAGGATGCGGGCCGGGATCTCCTTGATGTCCTTCTCGTTGTCCCGGGGGATGAGCACCTGCTTGATCTGGTGGCGGTGCGCGGCGATGATCTTCTCCTTCAGGCCGCCTATGGGCAGGACCCGGCCTCTGAGGGTGATCTCCCCGGTCATGGCCACGTCCCGCTTCACCGGCACCTTCAGGAGCGCGGAGACGATGCTGGTGCCGATGGTGATGCCTGCGGAAGGCCCGTCTTTGGGGATGGCCCCCTCGGGCACGTGCACATGGATGTCGATCTTGCGGTAAAAGTCCGCGGGCAGCCCCAGGCTCTCGGCCTTGGAGCGCACGTAGGACAGCGCCGCCTGGGCCGACTCCTGCATGACTTCCCCCAGCTTCCCGGTGATGAGGAGCTTGCCCCGCCCCGGCACCACCACCACTTCCGTCTGCAGCAGCTCTCCGCCGAACTCGGTCCAGGCCAGGCCGGTGGTGAGCCCCACTTCGTCCTTTTCCTCGGTGCGGCCGAAGCGGAACTTGGGCACCCCCAGGTATTTGGCCACCGCCTGGCTGCTCACCTTGACGTGGTGGTCCCGCCCTTTGCAGGCCACTTCCCGGGCCACCTTGCGGATGATGGAGGCCAGCTCCCGCTCCAGGTTGCGCACCCCGGCCTCCCGGGTGTACTGGCGGATGAGGGTGAGCACCGCGTTTTCCGAAAACTGGATGTTCTCCAGGTTCAGGCCGTTGGCTTTGCACTGCTTGGGAATCAGGAACTTCTCGGCGATATGCAGCTTTTCCACCTCGGTGTAGCCCGGCAGGCGGATGATCTCCATGCGGTCCTGCAGCGGCGCCGGAATCCCGTAAAGGTTGTTGGCCGTGGTGATGAACATCACCTCGGAGAGGTCGTAGTCCACGTCCAGGTAATGATCGTTGAAGGCGAAATTCTGCTCCGGGTCCAGGACCTCCAGGAGGGCCGCGGAGGGGTCGCCCCGGAAATCCATGCTCATCTTGTCCACTTCGTCCAGGCAGAAGACCGGGTTGTTGGTCTTGGCCTTGCGCAGGGACTGGATGATCTTGCCCGGCAGGGCGCCGATGTAGGTGCGGCGATGCCCCCGGATTTCCGCTTCGTCCCGCACCCCGCCCAGGGAGAGGCGCACGAAGTTGCGCCCCAGGGCCCGGGCCACGGACTTGGCCAGCGACGTCTTGCCCACTCCCGGCGGCCCCACCAGGCAGAGGATGGGGCCCTTCATCTTTTTCACCAGGCTCTGCACCGCCAGGTGCTCCAGGATGCGCTCCTTGGGCTTCTCCAGGCCGTAGTGGTCTTCTTCCAGGATGCGCTCCGCCTCCCCCAGGTCGTGGTGGTCCCGGGTCTTTTCGTACCAGGGCAGCGAGAGGAGCCAGTCGATGTAGTTGCGGGAGACTGTGGCCTCCGCGGACATGGGGCTCATGAGCTTGAGTTTCTTGAGCTCGTGCTTCACCTTGGTGGTGGCCTCGGCGCTCATCTTCTTCTTGCGAATGCGCTTTTCCAGCTCCTGGATTTCGCCCTTGAGGTCCTCTTTCTCCCCCATCTCCTTCTGGATGGCCCGCATCTGTTCATTCAGGTAGTACTCCCGCTGGGTCTTCTCCATCTGCTTCTTGACCCGGTTCTTGATGCGGCCTTCGATCTGGAGGATTTCGTTTTCCCGGTTGATGAGGCTCAGGACTTTTTCCAGGCGCCGGGTGCCGTCCAGCGTCTCCAGCAGTCCCTGCTTCTCCTCGGTCTTGACGGCCAGGTGGCCGGCGACGGAGTCCGCCAGGCGGGCGGGCTCGTCCAGACCGCTGAGAGCCTGGAGGGCCTCCTGGGGCACCTTCTTGTTCAGCTTGGCATAGGTCTCGAACGCCGCCACCACGGCCCGGCGCAGGGCCTCCGTCTCCGGGGTGACCTCCCAGGACTCGGGGATCTCCTCCGCCTCCACCTGGAAAAACTGGGGATTGGCCAGGAACTGGCGCACTTGGGCCCGGGCCTTGCCCTCGATGAGCACCTTGACGGTGCCGTCGGGCAGCCTCAGCAACTGCAGGATGCTGGCCAGGGTCCCCAGCCGGTAAATCTCCGACTCCCGGGGCTCATCCTTCCTGGGGTCTTTCTGGGTGCACAGCAGGATGAACTTCTCCTGGCCCATGGCATATTCCAGGGCGTGGATGGAGCGCTCCCGGCCGATGAACAACGGCACCACCATCTGGGGAAAGATGACGATGTCCCGCAAAGGCAGCATGGGCACCAGCATGGTTCTCCTCTCCCCCTCCCCCGGCGGGCGGGTGCGGTTCAGGCGAAAGATCATTGCGTCACCGCCCTCCCGGGTTTCTCCCAGGGCACCCCTTCCGGGGTGCGGTAAGTGAGGATGGGCGCCCCGTGGCGCAGGATAAATTCCTCGTTGATCAGGCACTCGGAGACGTCCTTCAGGGACGGCAGCTCGTACATCAAATCCAGCATGGCCTTCTCCAGGATGGCCCGCAGGCCCCGGGCGCCGCTCTTGCGCTTCAGCGCGTCTTTGGCCACGGCCACCAGGGCGTCGTCGGTGAAGGTGAGGTTCACCCGGTCCATTTCCAGGAGTTTCTGGTATTGCTTCACCAGGGCGTTTTTGGGCTCCTTGAGGATCTGCACCAGGGCCGCCTCGTCCAGTTCGTCCAGGGTGGCGATGACCGGCAGCCGCCCCACGAACTCCGGGATGAGCCCGTACTTCAGGAGGTCCTGGGGCTGCACGTGGGCCAGGATCTCCCCGATGGGCCGCTCCTTGCGGCTCTGGATGTCGGCTCCAAAGCCCATGACCTTGCGGCCGATGCGGGCGCCGATGAGGTCCTCCAGGCCGTTGAACGCGCCCCCGCAGATGAACAGGATGTTGGTGGTGTCCACTTTGATGAACTCCTGCTGCGGGTGCTTGCGGCCCCCTTTGGGGGGCACCGCGGCCATGGTGCCCTCGATGATCTTCAAGAGCGCCTGCTGCACCCCCTCCCCGGAAACGTCCCGGGTGATGGAGGGGCTGTCCGTCTTTCGGGCGATCTTGTCCACTTCGTCGATGTACACAATGCCCCGGGAGGCCTTGTCCACGTCGTAGTCCGCCACCTGCAGCAGGTTGAGGATGATGTTCTCCACGTCCTCCCCCACGTACCCGGCCTCGGTGAGGGTGGTGGCGTCGGCGATGGTGAAAGGGACGTTCAGGATCCGGGCCAGGGTCTGGGCCAGCAGGGTCTTGCCGCTGCCCGTGGGGCCGATGAGCAGAATGTTGCTCTTCTGCAGCTCCACCCCGTTCAAATCCACGGTGGCGTTGATGCGCTTGTAGTGGTTGTACACGGCCACGGACAAAATTTTCTTGGCCCGCTCCTGGCCGATGACGTATTCGTCAATCTGCTTCTTGATGCCCGCGGGCTCGGGGATGGCCAGCCGCGCCTGGCGGGCCTCCTCCTTCTCGTATTCCTCGGCGATGATGTCGTTGCACAGCTCGATGCACTCATCGCAGATATAGACTCCGGGGCCGGCGATGAGCTTCTTCACCTCGCCCTGGCTCTTGCCGCAAAAGGAACACAACAGGTCGGCACTCTTGTCGGTACCGCGCTTGCTCATGGTTTGCTTCCTCCCCAGACCCCGGCAGGGGGTCCGGCTCCTCCTTATCTTCAGCCCCGGCCTCCTTATCGGCGGCCCAGGGCGTTTTCCTCAGGTTTCGCCGCCGTGCTTGACGGCCGGTCCCCGGCCTTCTTCCCGGCGGATGATGACGTCGTCCACCAGGCCGTATTCCTTGGCCTGCTGGCCGGACATGTAAAAATCCCGCTCCGTATCCCGGCTGATGCGCTCCAGGGGCTGGCCCGTGTGCTGGGCCAGGATCTGGTTCAGCTCCTCCCGGAGGCGCAAAATCTCCCGGGCCTGGATGTCCACGTCCGTGGCCTGGCCCGCAAAGCTCCCCATGGGCTGGTGGATGAGGATGCGGGCGTGGGGCAGGCTGAAGCGCTTGCCCTGGGTGCCCGCGGCCAACAGCAGGGCCGCCATGGACGCGGCCTGGCCCATGCACAGGGTGGCCACCGGGCTCTTGATGTACTGCAGGGTGTCGTAAATGGCCATGCCCGCGGTCACCAGCCCCCCGGGGGAGTTGATGTAGAAGTTGATCTCCTTGTCCGGGTCCTCCGCCTCCAGGAAGAGCAGTTGCGCAATCACCAGGTTGGCCACGTCGTCGGTGATGGCCGTGCCCAGGAAGACAATCCGGTCCCGCAGGAGCCGCGAGTAGATATCGTAGGCCCGCTCGCCCCGGCTGCTCTGCTCCACCACGATGGGAATCAGCTGCATCTTGGTCCTTAAAGTCCCCCTCTTAATAAGGGGGATTTAGAGGGATGGCGGCGGCCTCTTCCGGGCCCTCGCCGATGTGGGCCTTCTCCAGGAGCAATTTCATCACCTTTTCATCCCGGAGCTGGCGCCGGAGCACCTCCAGGAGCTCATTCTCCTGGTAGAACCGCTTCACCTGGGCCACGTCCCGGCCGCTGCCCAGGGCCACCCGGGCCAGGCCCGCGTCCAGCTCGGCGTCGTCCACCGTCAGGCCCTCCTGGGCGGCGATGCGCTCCAAGAGGAGGCGCACCTTCACCCGGCGCTCCGCCTGGGGTTTGGCCCCCTCCAGCATCTTGGCCGGGTCCAGGCCCATGGCCTGGAAGCCCTGGCTCTGCAGGCGCTCCCACTGCTGCCGCACCAGGTTCTCCTGCTCCCGGCGCACAAGGGAGGGGGGCGCCTCGAAGGGCGTGCGGCTCAAGAGCTGGTCCAGCACCTGGTCCTCCAGCCGCCCCTGCCGCTCCCGCTCCTTACCTTTAATGATATCCTCTCGCACGGCCTGGCGCAAGTCGGCCAACCCTTGAAAGTTGCCCCCCAGGCTCTGGGCGAAGGCGTCATTCAACTCCGGCTCCTCTTTCCGCTTGAGGTCGTGGACCTTCACCCGGAAGTCCACCACCTTGCCGGCCATGAGGGGGTGGAAATAGTCCGGGGGCATGGCCACCGTCAGGGTGGTCTCGGCTCCGGCCTTGAGGCCCAGGAGCTGCCGGTCGAACTCCGGGCCCAGGCGGCCGGCCCCCGCCTCCAGGTAGGTCTCCTGGGCCTTGCCGCCCTCCACCGTCTGGCCGGCAAAGGAGGCCTCGTAGTCCAGGAACACGATGTCCCCTTCCTCAATGCCCCGGTCTTCTTCCACGGGCTTGAGCACTGCGTTGTGCTGGCGGATTTCCTCCAGGCGCCGGTCCACCATTTCATCGGATACCTCCACCACCGGCGCGGCCAGCTTAAGGCCCAGGTAATCGCTGACGGTGAATTCCGGCGGCACCTCCACTTCCACGCTGAAGCGGTAATCCTGACCGGGCACCACCGGCGGCAGGGCCTCAGGCCAGCTCAGGTCCACCGGCTCCAGGGCCTGCTCCTTCAGGGCCTCCCCCACAGAGCGGCGCACCAGGGTGTCGGACACCTCCTGCTCCACCTGCTTCCTGTAGTAAAGCTCCAGCACCCCCCGGGGCACCTTCCCCGGCCGAAAGCCCTTGACCTTGGCCTTCTTGCCCAGTTCCCGGTAGGCCCGGTCCACTTCCCGGGCCACCTCCTGGGAGGGCACCTCGATGCGCAGCTTGCGGCGCACTTCGCTAAGGTTCTCGATTTCCAGTTTCATGTCTCGTCCTGTGGGCAGACGGGCGCGGTTCCCGAACTACGGAGCCGGCCTCCCCCGCCGGGCGTGCGAGAGGGGGGACTCGAACCCCCACGGTTGCCCGCCGGACCCTAAACCCGGTGCGTCTGCCAGATTCCGCCACTCTCGCAGAATGTTATTTATTAATTTTAGTTACTTTTGCCCCCCGGGTCAAGTTATCCCCCCTTCCCGGGCCGCCGCGCCCCCTTCTACATTGGCAGCGCCGGCCTCCGTGTTGGCTTTTCCCTGCCGGCGCCTGGGATATGGATAACTTTGAACATTGAACCATTGAACTTTGAACTCTCAGGCCCGGTTGTCTCCCCGGGAAATTCATGTTATTGTTAACAATCCCGCCCTCCGGGGCGAATCCAGGAGGAGGGCCGTTGATGGAGGTCCGGGAGAAAGACGAGCTCAAAGAATTGCGGGAGCGCCTCATGGTGCAGTCCAAACTGGTCTGGGACCAGGTGGACGAAACCCAGCGCGGCGCCATCTTTGCCTACGGCGAAGCCTACAAGACCTTCCTGGACCGGGCCAAGACGGAGCGGGAGGCGGTGTCCGAGATTGAGCGCCAGGCCCGGGAGCGGGGCTTCGCGGACCTGGGTGCCGGTGCGGCCGGCCCCCGGGGCTATTACAACTACAAGGGCAAGACCATCGCCCTGGTGGTGAAGGGCCGCCGGCCCCTGACCGAGGGCCTGCGCCTGGTGGCCTCCCACATCGACTCCCCCCGTCTGGACCTGAAGCCCTACCCCCTGTACGAAGACACCGAGTTGGCCTTCCTCAAGACCCACTACTACGGGGGCATCAAGAAATACCAGTGGTTGGCCCGGCCCCTGGCCCTGCACGGGGTCATCCTCAAGGCCGACGGCAGCCGCATTACTCTCACGGTGGGAGAGGATCCCGGGGACCCGGTCTTCACCGTGCTGGACCTCCTGCCCCACCTGGCCCGCAAGGCCCAGATGGACAAAAAGGTCACCGACGCCTTCGAAGGGGAGAAGCTCAATGTCCTGGCGGGCTCCCTGCCCCTGGGTGATCCGGAGGCCAAGGAGCGGGCCAAACTTTACCTCCTCAAGTTTCTGGAAGATAAGTATCAGGTCACGGAAGAGGACCTGGTGAGCGCTGAATTGGAAGTGGTGCCCGCGGGGCCCGCCCGGGACCTGGGCTGGGACCGCAGCCTGGTGGCGGGCTACGGCCAGGACGACCGGGCCTGCGCCTTCGGGGCCCTGAGCGCTATTCTCGAGGCGCAGCAGCCGGAGCACACCGCTTTGGCCCTGTTCTACGACAAGGAGGAGACCGGCTCCGACGGCAACACCTCCGCCAAGGGCTGCCTCCTGGACGAAATCGTGGAGCTGCTGCTGGAGCAGGAGAATTTGAGCCCCCTGGCCCGGCGCCGCACCCTCATGGCCTCCCGGGCCATCTCCGCGGACGTTACCGGGGCCATCGACCCCGACTGGCCTGAAGTCCACGAGAAGCGCAACGCCACCCGCCTGGGCTATGGGGTGGCCTTCAGCAAGTACGGCGGCAGCGGCGGCAAATATTACACCAGCGACGCCCACGCCGAATACGTGGCCTGGCTCCGGGGCGTCTTCAACGCCGCCGGGGTCGTCTGGCAGGCCGGGGAGCTGGGCAAGGTGGACGAGGGCGGCGGCGGCACCATCGCCAAGTACCTGGCGGTTCACGGCCTGGAGATCATCGACTGCGGCACGCCGCTGTTGTCCATGCACTCCCCCTTCGAGGTGGCCTCCAAGGCGGACCTGTTTATGACTTACCGGGCCTACCTGGCCTTTTTCAACGCCCCTTAAGGGCAGTTTTCGGTTTCCGGTTTCCGGTTTTCGGTTATAATTATATTCTCCGGCTGTTGGCACCGGAACCGGCGACTTCAGCGAATTCAGGACTGAATTTTACCGACAACCGAAAGCTGAAAACCAAAAACCGGCATTTAAAATGGGTAGATTCTTTTCCCGCTTCGTCCCCCAGGGGACGGACTCCACCGTGTCCACCTGGAGCAATCTGGCGACTTTTTACAGTCTCCTCATCTTCCTCATTGCGGTGCCCTTTTTTCTCATCGTCGCCCTGGTATGGCTCACCGGCATCCTGGGCTTCAGCACCTGGATCCTGGCGGCCTTCGCCGGGCTGTGCGCCTACGTGGTCTGGCGGGTGCACCGCCGCTGGGGGGCTCTGAAGGCCAGGATGGCGGCCCAGGGGGGCGAATTCTCCACCCTCATGCGGGAAGCCGCCAAGAACGGCAAGGACGTGGAAATTTCCCTGCTGAACGGGGTGGTGACCCTGCGCTATCACGGCCAGGCCGGGGCCCATAACCTGCCCCAGGGGCGCGCCCCCCTGGCCCTGGACGCCCCGGTGCTGGAGGCCGAGGCCCTGGAGACTTCCGGCCTGCGTCCGGAGCGGGTCCGGGAGGAGTTGGAGGAATTCATCCGCCTCCGGGACGAAGGGGTCATTTCCGACGAGGAGTTTGACCGCATCAAAGCTGGCCTGCTGCAGCGCCTCTCCGCCTGAACCTGTTCCCCCGTGCAGGGCCGCCGCCCCTCTTACCCAGGACCTCCCCCTAATTCGTGAGGCCCCAAAACCAAAGGCAGAGCCCGTAATGACCCTGCCTCGTCACCCGAAGACCGCGCCGCCGGCCTCAATCCCGAGGTGCGCTCTCCTCAGCCAGCTCCTCCGCTCCCAGGGCGAAGGCCGGCCCTGCGGCCAGGGCCCCGCCCTCCCAGAAGTCCCGGCGCAGGCGGTAGTACTGGTGCAGCCGGTCCAGGGTCCGGGCCAGCCGTGCCAGTTGCTCGTCCGGCAGGCTGTCCCCCTCCAGGCAGTGCTGCAATAGGGCCAGGTAAGCCGCGGGCAGGTAGAAACTCTCTTTGCCCAGGCTGCCCTGGAATTCCAGGCGCCAGCCGCCGCCCTGGAGCCCAAAGAATTCCGCCCGGTAGGAGCGCACCGGCGGCGCCGCCGGGGCCGGGCCCAGGCGCAGCCCCCCCAGAGGCAGGCGCACCCGCCGCGGGCCCTCCGGGGCCAGCACCTTGGCCGTCACCTGTTCCAGGAAGGCCATCAGTTCCCGGGCCACCCGCACTTCGTTCAGCTCCGCCAGCTCGTAAAGGATGCGGGCGTAGAAAAAGATGAGCAGCGGGATCAGGTCGCCGGCGGAGTTGCCCCGCTGCCAGTGGATCTCCGGGGTCACCTGGTTCAGGGGGTAGAAATCCACCCGCACCAGGGCCTTGAGTACACCCTGGTCCCGGCGGAACCGCTCCAGCAACCGTTTAATCATGCCACATCCGGCAAGGGTTGGGGGGCGCCGCAGCCCTTACTTTCCGCCGGGTTGCCCGGCGCCCGGCTCCGGGCTCCGGCCCGGCCTGCCAGATACCTGAAGGCCGCGGTGTAGCTGGGTAAAATCCCAAAAGCACTGTTACCATACCCCAAGGCTGCCAAAAAAGTCAATGCTTAACCCCGGGCGTGGACCCGGCACCGGGAAAATTACGGTTTACATACCCCCAGAGATAATTTATAAAAAAAATAGAATCTGCTTGAGCGAGAAAGTCATGGCCGACCGCGCCGCCAAAGTTCCGCCCCCGGGGCTCACCCCGTGCCTGAAGAAAAGGCGCCTCCTCAACGAGGCGCACTTGAGCCCCGAGGTGTGCCGGGACCTGGGGCAGAAGTTTCTGGCCCAGGGCTGGTGGGAAGATGCCCTGGAGTTTTTTCTCAAGGCCGGGGACCAGGACGGATTGGGCCGGATTAAAGCCCACGCTCTAGAAACCGGGGACGCCTACCTTTTGGGGCGGGTGGGCACCGCCAGCCCCGAGGATTGGCGCCGGCTGGCAGAGCAGGCCCTGAGCCTGGGTAAGCTGCAGTTTGCCCGGAAGGCCTTTGAGAAGGGCGGAGACCGGGAAAAAAGCGAGGCCGTGGGCCGCCTCCTGGAGGAGAGGGGCCCCGAAGCCGTGATCAATTAGCCATGTCTGCCGGGAACTACTACCGCCTTCTCGGGGTCAGCCCCACCGCCACCCTGGTGGAGATTCGCCGCCGCTACCGGGCCCTGGCCCGGGAGTGCCATCCCGACTGGCACCCCGACGACCCCTGGGCCGCGGCCCGGTTCCGGCGCCTGGCGGAGGCCTACGAGGCCATCCAGGCGGCCCGGGCCAAAGGCCGGAGCGCCGCCCGCCAATACCGGGAACCCCGGTTCTCCGGAAAAGAGCGGGTCCTGCGAGAATTCCTGGGCTTGGCCCGGGCTTCCCGCCTGGAGCGCTCGCCGGGCGCGGACTTCCGCTACGATTTGCAGATCTCCCTGGTGGCCGCCATGCGGGGCTGGGACACCGTCATCCAGGTGGACCGGGCCGCTCCCTGCCAACCCTGCCGGGGCACCGGCCTGACCCCGGGCGGCCGCTACCAAAGCTGCCCCCAGTGCCAGGGGCGGGGCCGCCGTTTCGGCGGACCGGGCCTGTTGCGCTTCGGACCCATCTGCGAAGCCTGCCAGGGCCGGGGCAAGATCGCCGCCCATCCCTGCCGCCATTGCGCCGGCCGGGGGCAGCGGCCGGAAAGGCGGCGCTACCGGCTGCACATCCCCCCCGGCACTGAGGACGGTGCCCGCCTGCGCTTCCCGGGGGAGGGCGGCGAGGGTTTTCACCAGGGCCCTCCCGGCAACCTGGAGGTGGTCATCCACGTCGAACCCCATGAATTCTTCACCCGGGTGCGCCGCGACCTCTACTGCCGGGTCCAGGTCTCCTTTGCCCTGGCGGCCCTGGGGGGCTGGATCCGCATCCCCACCCTGGACGGGGACCGGGACTTCCGGCTGCCCCGGGGCACCCAGAACGGCAGGGTCTTCCGCCTGCCCGGAGGCGGCACGCCGGGAGGGGCGGACCATCCCCCGGGGGACCAGTTCCTGGAGGTGATGGTCACCACCCCCGATTATCTTACCCCCCGGCAGGAGGAACTCCTGCGGGAAGTGGCCCGCCTGGAGGCCGGACCTCCCGGGAGCAGCCCATGAGCAAGTTCACCCACCTGGATGAAGCCGGCCAGCTCCGCATGGTGGACGTGGGCGGCAAGCCCGTGACCCACCGGCGGGCTACCGCGCTCTGCCGTCTGGAAGTGGGCCCCCGGGTCTTTCCCCTGCTGCTGGCGGGCCGCCTCCCCAAGGGAGACGTCTGGGCCGCGGCCCGGCTGGCGGGCATCCTGGCCGCCAAGGATACCTCCCGTCTCATCCCCTTGTGCCACCCCCTGCCCCTGGGCGCGGTGGACGTGGAGTTCACCCCGGAGCCGGAGGACTGCTCGGTGGCCATCAGGGCCACAGTGAGCACCCAGGCCCAGACCGGGGTGGAGATGGAAGCCCTCACCGCCGCGGCCGTGGCTGCCCTCACCATCTATGACATGTGCAAGGCCGTGGACCGGGGCCTGGTCATCAAAGAATTGCTGCTCCTGGAAAAAAGCGGGGGGGCCGGCGGCGACTGGCGCCGCGGCCAGGAGACCCCGGAAATCTCAAGCCGTTCGGGCCGGACCGGAGTGAAGTAATGGAACCGGAGCGCTTGGAATTCTTCCGCCACCTCCTGAATGACAGGCTGCAAGAAATCCTGGGGGAAGCCGACAAAACCAGAAATGACATGACCGGCACCGCCGCGCCCTTCCCGGACCCCACCGACCGGGCCACCTTGGAGACGGACCGCAACTTCACCCTGCGCATCCGGGACCGGGAGCGGAAACTGATCCTGAAGATCAGGGAGGCCCTGGACCGCATCGACGCCGGCACTTACGGCATCTGCGAACTCTGCGGCGGCGAAATCAGTGAAAAGCGCCTCATCGCCCGGCCCGTTACCACCATGTGCATCGACTGCAAGTCCCGCCAGGAAGCCCTGGAGCGGGCCCGGGGGCATTAACAGAAACAGCCTCCGGTATTCGGTTTTCGGTTCTTGGCTACCGGCTCACTGCTCACCATCCTCGCCATGCCCCCGCCCATTGACTTAACGGAATACACCCTGGCCGAGCTGGAGGAGCTCCTCGCCGCCTGGGGCCAACCCCGCTTCCGGGCCCGGCAGCTCCTCAAGTGGCTCATGAAGGGCGCGGCCGGCTTTGAGGCGATGACCGACCTCTCCCGGGCCTTCCGGGAGGAGCTGGCCCAGAAAGCCGCAATCCGCCGCCTCCGCCTGGAAGAGGAGCGGGAGGCCCCGGACGGCACCCGCAAGTTCCTCTTGTCTCTGGCGGACGGCAACTTCATCGAATCGGTCCTGATCCCCGAGGAAGGCCATAGCACCCTGTGCCTTTCCACCCAGGTGGGCTGCGCCCTGGGCTGCCGCTTCTGCCTCACGGCCCGCCGGGGACTGGTGCGCAACCTCACCGCCGGGGAGATGGTCAACCAGGTGCTGGCGGTTAAATCCCGTCTGGACGGCGGCCTCCCCCTCACCAACCTGGTGTTCATGGGCATGGGGGAGCCCCTTGCCAACTTTGCCGCGCTGGTGAAGGCCCTGGGAATGATAACCGCGCCCTGGGGCTTGAACTTCTCCCACCGCCGCATCACCGTGTCCACCGCCGGGGTGGCCCCCCTGATCCCCCGGCTGGGGGCGGCGGTGCGGGCCAACCTCACCGTCTCCCTCAACGCCCCCGACGACGCCACCCGCAGCCTGCTCATGCCCATCAACCGGCGCTATCCCTTGAAGACGCTGCTTCAGGCCTGCCGGGAATTCCCCCTGCCCCGGGGCCGGCGCTTCACCTTTGCCTACGTGCTCCTGGACGGCGTCAACGACTCCCCGGCCCAGGCCCGGGAGCTGGCCCGGCTGATGAAGGGCTGCCGCTGCAAGGTCAACCTGATCCCGGTGAACGCGGACCCCCGCCTACCCTATGCTCCGCCGCCCTTGGCGCGGGTCCTGGAATTCCAGGAGGTCCTCAGGGCGCACCACTATCCGGTATTCGTCCGGGAGTCCCGGGGGCGGGAGATCGCCGCGGCCTGCGGCCAATTGGTGGGAGAGAAAGTGAGCGGTGAGCAATAAGCAGTGAGCAGTTGTCAACAGTCAGTTGGCAGTTAACCCAAAACCGAAAACCCTTATTGCGTGCGGTTCCAGGGCAGGCCCGGGAAGCGGCCGCCTTCTGGGCGTTCCACCGCCATCCGGTAATCCCGGGCGCCGATGCCCACCAGGCGGTCCCCCTTGAAGACCAGGGGGGTGTAGCCGCCCCGTACCGTGTTGCCGTCTTCAAAATCCATGCTGTGGGTGAGGTAGAAGTAAAAAACCAAGTGGCCGCCCCGGTAATCCCCCTCCTCCTTGATCCCCGGGGGCCCCATGATGCCCTCCACTTCGGCGAGGCTCATTCCCGGCCTGACTTCCTGTAGATGAGAATAGTTGGACCACATCTTCGGGTCAAGGCGCTGGTAGAGCACCCCCCCGCCGCACCCCCCGGCCAGCATTCCCAGGACCACCGCCACCCACAGCCAGGCCATGCCCGCCCCCTTGGTGTAAAGAAAATTAATCCAATATAATCAACTCCGCCCGGCTAGTCAACCCCCGGCGGGTTTTCCCGGCATTATTGCTGGAAAATCATTTGGCCATCGTCTTATTTCGCCCCTCACCGGCGCCAGGGCGACCATGGCAAGCTAGGCTTGATTGAGGCGGCGTTCTTAATTATCGATCTCAGGGCGCCCCGGTCCAACAAGCCCTAGGGGCGGCCCGCCGGGCCGCCCCTGCCAGGCGCAGGGGCATGGGGATGGGGTTGGGGGGTGGGAAAACCGTGCCTTGATCTCCCAAGTTAAACTTGGGGGCGAGAAAAAAACATTTTCTGGGGGACCCGCCCTCCATGGCCGGCCCCCCAAGGCCGCCGGGACGGCCGGCTGTTTCCCAGCCAAGCCTAGACTTCGGGTTTTGACGACGCCTCCGCGCCCAGGCTTGTCCGGCCCCTTCAAGGCCGCCGCCGGACTCCGTCTTCCTGCGCCTCGCCGGGATGCGGCCGGGCCTGCTCCCGGAAAAGGTCGTGCAGACGCCGGCGCAGGGCCTCCCCTGGCGGGCCCATCCCCTGCAGGATGCGCTCCGTCAAGGGGGCCAGGTCCTCGTGCCCCCGAGCCAAGGTGCGCTTGTTCCGCCGCATCCCCCCCTCCCGGGCAGTCTTCTCCAGGAGATACAATTCTGGTGCCAAATGCTTCAGGTCCCGGCCAGGCGCAAAAAATTGGCGAAAAAGCGCCGGAACTCCCGGCCCATGGCCGCCTCTTCCGCCCGGGCCGCGGCCGTGAGGGCCTCCGGGTCCACCCCGCTGTCCGCCAAAGCCCAGTCCCGGTCGTGCTTAAGCCACTGCTCCACGTCCCGGGCCGCGACGTGGTTGTCAAACTGCAGGCCCAGCACCCGGGGGTTGCCCGCCACTCCCAGGGCCTCCACCATGGCCCCGGGGGACCTGGCCAGGACGTGCAGCCCCGGCGGCAGGGGCGGCAGGACCCCCTGGCCGTGCCACTTGAACAGGCGCATCCGGGCCGGCAGGCCCTCAAACACTGGATGTTTCAGCCCCTCCTGGGTGAGCTCGCCGTTGATGAAGCCCACTGACTTCCGGGGCAGGGGCCCCACCCGGCAGCCCAGCACGTGGCCCAGCAGCTGGTGCCCCAGGCAGAACCCCAGGTAGGCCTTGCCGCTGGCCACCGCCTCCCGGATGGCCGCTTTCAGGGCCGCGAGATATGGAAACGCCGCCTCTTCGTCCACGTTGGGGGACCCTCCCAGGGCGATCATGCCCGTAAAGGGGTCCAGAGGAGGCACCGGCTCCTGCCAGGCCCGAAGCACCTGAAAGCCGGCACCGGCCTCCTGAAGCGCGGCCAGGAGGTGCTGGCCCGGACCTTCCCATTCCATATGCTGGACGATGAGAAAATTCTTGCCCGTCATGCTTCATCGCCTCCCTCTTGTGGTAAATTCTCAGGAGGAGAAACCGGTGATGCTGCTGAACGAAACCCAGGGCCTCAAGTTCTATCAGAGCCCCCGGCTGGCTGCCTTCCCGGGGGTGGTGCACGCCTTTTTCACCCGGGAGGGAGGCGTGAGCGCCGGGCCCTACCGCAGCCTCAACCTGAGCCTGGCCGTGGGCGACGACCCGGAGCGGGTCCAGGAAAACCGCGGCCGGATTAAGCAGGCCCTGGACCTCAAGGCCCTGGCCGCAGCCGCGCAGGTGCACGGCCCCGGGGAGGCGGTGCTCACCTTGGGTTCCCTGAACCCCGGGGCGGAGGTCCCGGAAGTGGACCTCCTCATCACCAGGGAGCCCGGCCTGGGTCTGCTCATCAAGCAGGCGGACTGCCAGGCGGTGATGCTCTACGATCCGGTTCGCCGGGTGGCGGCCAACCTCCACTGCGGCTGGCGGGGCCAGGCGGCCAACCTCCCGGGCCGGACCGTGGCCCGCCTGGAGAAACTCTTCGGCTGCCGCCCCCCGGACCTCATCGCCGCCATCGGCCCCAGCCTGGGCCCCTGCTGCGCCGAATTCAGAAACTTCGCCCGGGAATTTCCCCCTTCCCTGTGGCGCTACCAGGCGCGCCCCGCCTACTTCGACCTCTGGAGCCTGAGCCGGGACCAGCTCACCCTGGCCGGCCTGCGGCCGGAGAACGTCGACTTGGCCGGGATTTGCACCCGCTGCCGGGCAGACGAGTTCTTTTCCTACCGGCGGGAAAAGACCACCGGCCGCCAGGGCGCAGTCATCGCTCTGAAGACTTAGGTGCGACAGCCCCCCCGCCTCCGGAAGGCGGCCGCCCTGCTCAAGCCCCGGCGGGCCTTCAACTTTGAGGCGGCGGGGTCTCCTTCTTGGTGAGCTTGTCCTTCAGGTCGTTATAGAGTTTTTTCGCTGCGGTCAGGGTGGATTCCACCTGTTGCGGGTACTTGTAGCCCACCAGGACTCCCACGGCAAAAGTCAAAATCGCCAACCACATAAGCGTTGTCCTCTCTTCGCGTCGATAATTCCCTCAGTGCGGCCGGGGCGGTTTCTGTAAGGCCGCCAAGGCCTCTCCGGCCACCCGGCCCACGGTGGTGCGCCTGAGTTCCCCGCCGTCGTAAAGCAGCACCTCCTGCCCATCCGCCAGCAGGGCCTCCAGGCCCACCGCGGCCTCCCGGTACCGCGCCTGTCCCAGGCACCAGGCGGCACAAGCCCGCACCTCAGGATCGGCGTCCAGGAGCAGGGGCGGCGCCAGGGGCAGGACTTCCCCCAGGAGTTCCGGGTGCGCCTGGGCCAGGCGGCCCAGGCCCCAGAGGGCCGCGGCCCGGGAGAACTTCTCCTCCAGGAAGCCGC
>Ga0315268_10000324_pt1 | contig 55588 bp, 54 predicted proteins | sample C1_top_MG_FD_204535 | JGI IMG/M metagenome (GOLD analysis project Ga0315268, IMG submission 204535) | Sediment microbial communities from Yellowstone Lake, YNP, Wyoming, USA - C1_top | ecosystem: Environmental > Aquatic > Freshwater > Lake > Sediment | place: USA: Wyoming | collected 2017-08-01 | reverse complement strand
AGATAGTACAAAGCCGGAAGAAATTGAGGCAAATCAATTTGCCGCCGAACTACTAATGCCACTGTCAATGCTTAAGAGTGATTTAAAAAAGGGCTTAAAGGATATATCTGTTCTGGCAAAAATATATAATGTCAGCGAAAAAGCGCTTTGGTGGCGATTACTTGATTGTAAACTAATCAATAAGATGTAGCGCGGCGCGCCCCGTGAAGCGGGGCACGAAAAAGGAAGGCTTTTTAGAAAAAGCGCGGACAGGGCGGGCGGCCGACCCCCCCGCGCACCGGCCGCCCGCCGGTTAATCAGACGAAAAAGGTGCGAACTTTTTCATAAAATCGGCTCCACTGCGTAAATTGTGAATATCTATAAAATTATAGTTTAAAGTCAATAAAATTATATGAGAAGACCAAATCCAGATTTTTCAGAAAATGAAAAAATACTCCAAGATCCGTTAGAACAAAAATTACATACTAAAGCACGTGCTGAACGACCCAAGGAATACCCAGAACGTTTTCCTGTGCCCGACGATAAAGTAAGTTGGGAAACTGATTATCCCGAGTACCAACCTCCTTATTATGTAGATCCAAAAATATTGGATAAAACAAAAGCAAAACAAGGCCGATGGGACCCGGAAGATATTAATCGGGTTTCCCATCCCTACACAAGTTATGAGGGCCAGGTAAGATTCGATTCCAATGGACGCCCACTCAATCCCCGTGGCCGAACCGGTATTGCCGGACGTGGCAACCGCTGGCTGTGGGGACCAAATCATGCGGCCGATCCGATCATAACTAGATTTGACCCACATACCGGGGTCTTGGAAATGCTGGCGATTGAACGAACCGATAGCGGCGAATGGGCTATTCCTGGCGGACACGTCGAACCGGGTGAAGGCGTTTCCGAAACATTGAAACGAGAATTTAAAGAAGAAGCTGGGATTGAACTAGACATGGAAGATGCAATTGAGATATATAAAGGTTATGTTGATGATCCACGAAATACTGATAATGCCTGGATGGAAACTGACGTTCGGCACAAGCACCTACCAACAGAATTAGCCTCGGCCATGGAACCGACTGCCGGAAGCGATGCCGCCAGCGCTCAATGGCTTGAATTAACTCCGGATACGATCCATCGCCTATTTGCTAGCCATGGGGAATTCGTGCTTAAAACTTTAAAACATTGGCTGCAGAGAGATGATCCCAACTTTGATCCAGACAAGCGAACCCAGTTAGAACATCTAATTGAATCATTACGAACATCGAAAACTAAAATATAAAAATGTATTTTGTCTTAGTTTTACATAATATCCGCAGCCGCTTTAATGTCGGGGCGATCTTCAGAACCGCTGATGCCGCTGGTATCAAAAAAATCTACCTTTGCGGCATTACACCTTGCCCTCCTCATCCGAAAATAGACAAAGTTTCGTTGGGCGCGGAAAAATATATTGCCTTCGAAAAAGTAATACAAACTTCTAAACTATTAAAAAACCTAAAATTCCAAGGATACCAGATAATCGCCCTTGAACAATCCAAAAAAAGTATTCCCTATTTCAAATTCAAACCAAAAAGGTCAACCGCTCTGATTTTAGGCAATGAAGTAAAAGGATTACCCTCAAAAATTTTAAAAATCTGTGATAAGATCATTGAAATACCGATGTACGGCAAAAAAGAATCGCTGAATGTGGCAGTAGCCTGCGGAATTGTCTGTTTTGAAATAATAAAAAAATAAATAAATCCTGCCGGAGTGGCGGAATTGGTATACGCGACGGACTTAAAATCCGTTGGTCGCAAGACCTTGTGGGTTCGAGTCCCACCCCCGGCACCAAAAACAGATCCTAAACTTGATCTGTTTTTTTATAAAGCCTTGACTTTTTGCGAATTTTAAATTAAAATAAATATGTTCACAAACTAATTTTTATGGAAAAAACAGAACCACAATTTAAACCATCGGATTCAGCCGAAAAGTCCAATATTACAGAGCCGATTGTCCCAGAAGAAAAAACTGAAGCAGAAACTATTTATGAAAATAGGTTTTACGCCGCTCTTCATGAATTCGAACTTCAAGAACCCTTCTATTACGCGCAGAGGGCAGGAGAAAGAAAAAATCGCTTTATTGCTGCTAAAGAAGAAATTCTGAAGTTGGGGGACGCTGGAATAGACATACTGCTTAGAGGCGTTAAAGAAGGCAGGATCAATCTCTACCGTGCTACTCAAATTATGAATTTTATGAAATCTGAAAAAGCGGCTTCGGGTTTTGAGAGTCTGCTTAATTCTGAGGAAATTTTGAATTCTTCTGACAGAAGTGCTTCACATACAATTCTTAGTTTTCTTCGAGACAAAGATAAACCAAGTTCTATCTCGACTATTGTCAGATTTGCAGAAACCAGGCTAAAACAGCTGCAGCAAACCAGTAATCAAGAAATGATTTCTGGAGATATCATAGAGCAAAATTTTAGACTCCCCTTGCTTGACTTAGACGAGGCGATGCGTTGCTTACAGAGATTTAGCGATCGCGAGGGATTTAAACAAGCCGAAAGGCTTTATCAAGAATACGGCAAAATTCTGGCAAAAATTAATGAGCTAAGAACTTCAGAAAGGTCAAGGTTAAAAAGTTTTCTTGATAAACCCTTTGAAGTTAATTTGGAAGAATTTCCCGGTGCCAGCCCCGAGCAGACTGATCAGATTAATGCGGCAATTGGAAATTACCAAAATGATCTCCATTGGTGGGAATTGCCCCGTTTTAGTTCTTTTGGCGAGCAAGCTATTCCTTTAATTTATCAAGCGGTTAAAGATGGCCGATTGAGTGGTATAAAAGCGTGGGGTGCCGTAAACCATTTTTCGACAAAAAAGATTTTACCAATTCTACACGGTTTACTACTAGAATCTGCCCAGTCCGGTCAGAATTTTTTTCAACGGGATGTTTTAAAGGTCTTAAGACATACAAGAGATCTTCAGACTGATAAAATTATAGCTGAATTTGCCAGGTTATCAGCGGAAAATGCCTTAAAAACCGAAGATCAAGCAAGAAGAATTAATTTTGCAGCAAATGTACGCGCTGCTTTAAGGGAAATGCGTCGATCAGGTAATGATGAATCTGAAAAGATAGGGAAGTTGTTGTCATTTTGCTATCCCGAAATGTGCGCTGGCTACGAAGTAGTCACAATTCCCACTATTGAAAGACCAAAGTCCAGAGAACAGCGCGAATGGTGGCATTCTAAAACTTATATTCGCGGCTCGGCTGTTTATGCGGAAATGTTAGGGCGCGGCCAAAGTAAAGTTCACGATCTGGATATTTTTGTCACCATTTCCGACCACTTTGCCATGGACGAAACAATGAAGGTTGGATACTTTGAACAAGTTGATGACTTGGAATATGTTTTAAATGACGAAGAATTTGCAAAATTAAAAAAATGGATTGAAGAGCATGGTTATCAGGATAAAAAAATCAACTTGGTCAGAATACCCGAATCCCACCTCCAACTCGAAGAAACCTTTGAAAATGAGCCAAAATTATTGCTCTGGGACCAGGCGCTCGAAGGAGAGATTGAAACTTCTCACTATGCCAGCCAAGACTTGGAAAACTATCGAAATGGCCAATATTATGTTAATCCAACACTTCCCGAAAAACTGATTCCGCGAGGCACCCTGACCAGAGCCTTAAGAACCTTGGATCTGGGCGAGCGATTCGGCCTAGAGTATGACCCGACCCTGCTTTATGAAGCAGAACAAGCCGCCCGCAACAATAAAATAGTGATTTCTTGCTCGCCAAATAACCGCTTTACCGAACGGCATGAATTAAATCCTGATACTGCTGTTGACCCAACCTTTATCAAGGTTTTTCAAGACAAGAATCTGAGAAAAAAATTATTGAGGAAATGTCCCCGCCTAGGTCAGCTGGCTGAAGAGATAGTTAATGCCGGAGGAATTGAAAATTATATAAAACAAAATTACGGGGAGGTCTATGTTCAAACCAGAGGCTATGTCCGGCCGTTTGATATTAAACTAGCAAAATCTCCAGTCAGTTTAGAGAGGCAAAAACAATTTATCGAAGAGTGGTATGCTGAACTTAGCCCCAAGGATTTTTATCTGGACGGAGTCGTAAAATTAACTGATACTCCAGATTTGCCAAAACCAGAGGGCATAGAAGAAGCGATTGATAAAGAAAAATTACAGCAATCTATTGAAACCAGACAAGGAATAAATAGATTTTTAGAAAAAGCGGTTGGCCGATATGTATTATCATTGGAAAGCAGAGATCCGGCCGAATTAAAAAGAAAAATTGAATCTTTTTTAACAGTCATGAATCTGGATTGGCCGACTAACATAGAAATGGACAAAACAAAAGTTTCGCAAACCTTAATTAAACTGGGTGTCCACCCGAGAAATCCTATTTTGGCACAATTTGACAGCAAAAAAAGACATGAGGTTGAATTAGCTATTTCAGCCGATCCTAATGATATTCTCGGCGCCTCATTTGATAAACCATGGCACAGCTGCGTCGAATTGGGCGAAGGATGCAATGAACAATCAGTCTATGAAGACGTGGCTAAAGCCTCAGTCATCGCTTATATTTTAGAAAATAATCAGTTTATTGCTAGGAAAATGATTAGAGCGGGTTTTACTGTTGACAAGTTTGAACCAGCGGCAGCCATAGAAAGATTGTACGGTGACTATAGATACGAAAAGGCAATGCCAGATGCCTTAATTGATATATTCAAAAAACTGGGCATTAAAACCGAAACACCGATGATGACCTATCCCTTAAATGTCGCTTATGTTGATTCTGGTAGAAAGGGTACTGAACGCGGAAACTATATTTATTACGACATTTATAACGACTAAGATAAAATGTATGAAAAATAAAATAACAATCTATACTGACCAATACAGCTATTTTTGCGAAAAAACCAGGGAATGGTTACAAAAACACCATTTTGAATATGAAGAAAAAGATGTTAAATTACCCCAAAACACTGAGGAATTATTTAAAATTTCCGAACAATATGCAGTGCCGGTGATTATCGCAGATGACAAAGTAATTCTTGGCTATAATGAAGAAAAGTTAAAAGAAATATTATTAGATTAGATTTTCTGAATTAAAAATATAATCCTATAAATATATCAAATCGTTTTTTTGTTGAAACTCGCACCTTAAAAGGAGGCAAGAATCATGTCAAACAAGATCACGGAAAAATTTTTCACTCAGGCTGATTTTTCCCGACGGGAAAAAGAAGTACTGACCGAAGTCACTCAAGAAACTGGTTTTCAAGTCGAGCGGGAAATCTTTCGCGGTTTTATCTATGACCGCAATAAAGTTGGCAGCCTGATCTATCGCGGTACCTGGCAAGGAAAAGCAGCGGTTCTTAAACTGCAAGGCCTAAGGCCAGAAGTTGATGAAGAAAAAATGATCAGACATTTTGACGCTCAAAACCAAAGTCAGCTGGTTAGGGTACCTGAACTTTATACTCATTTTTCCTGGAATGAAAAACGCGGTTACGGCTATCTGATTACTGAGTATATTGACGCGCCCAAAATCTACCAAATTCCATTTGCTACGTCTGCCCAAATGCAGGATTTTGCTCATTTCTACCAAGAATACCGCACTTCGGCTTTAACCCGTTCCTGGCTTGAACCGGAAACGCTTGATAGCCTGGCCTTTACCATCAAACGGGTAAATCACTGGCGAAAAATTTCAGAATCAAAAAAAATTCTGAAACCGAAAGACTATCTGCCTTATCTTAAAAGATTCACTGATCTGGCCGAAAAACATCTTAAAACAGTAAAAATGGTCTTTTGCCACGGCCATCTGACTGCCAATGATGTTTTCAAGCTGGCTGACGGCCGATTTGTGATTCTCTCAAATTTGTTATGGTCTTATCGGCCCGAGTGTTATGACCTGGCTTTTAATCTTTGGGCCTGTACCAAGGACATCCGTGATTTAAACTATACTTTCAAAGACCTGCTGGGTTATGTGGGAAAGTGGCTATCCGTTTATCGCCAAATTCCAGTTGTGAAAAAGGATAAAGATTTTGAAAGAAAAATGGCAACTGCTATGCTGGAACGATGTATTGGGGTAATCGTTGTTGACTTAGTAGCTACTGAATTCTATCAGCAGCAGAAAAACGCCAAATACCTTTATCATCTCCTGGGTCTGCATCAAAATCTATTTGACCACTTTGCTTGCCATCTAGAATAAACTGTCAATAATTTGCACTGGCTAAAATAATGGTCAGTGCTTTTCTTTTTGAAAATATGCCCCCGTTTCTTGACATTTTTATACTTAATTGCTAACATAAGCAATCAAGTTGATTTGAAGACTTAAACAAAAAACGGATAAGATTGCACTTTAAAAAGAGAGGGGGAAATGAAAAAGCTTCGTCAGTCAAAAAAAATATTGTGGGAAATTCTGGTTCCCAGATACTCAAATGCCGGCCGAGAATACTCTATCAAATATCATCAAGCCTGGGATAAACAGGTAAGAAGCATCGCCGGCGGAATTACAATTCTGAAAACTGCCAGAGGTCACTGGATCAGTCCAAAAGGTAAGGTGATAGTCGAAGAGATGATTCCTATTCGGATATATTGCACCGAGGAAGCAATTGAAAAAATAATTGGTTTTACGCTTGAATACTATAATCAACAGGCGGTATTCGCCTACGAAGTCAGTTCAAGAGTAATAATCAAGTACAGATAGGAGGCTATTTGTTTCAATAATTGTTAGTCAGAGGTAGTAAAGTTTACTACCTCTTTTTTTATCTGCTCTTGACTTATTTTTTATTTATTGCTAACATAAGCTACCAAGCAGATTTACTACTATTGAACAAGAATGTTTGCACCTTAACATGGAGGAAAAAATGGAATGGATAACTGTTGAAAGACCGGGTTATTTAGGGAAACACCGGAATGAGAAATTTCGAGAATGGGATAAAAAATACAAACTGGAAAATTGGCAGATTGTCTGGAAAGTCGGCGAGATTTTTGTAGATTTTCTCGGGGCCATAGCTCTTTACGAAGACGCTTATTTAAAGTTTCTAGTAAACAACCAAGATATTCTCCAAATGCTTATTAATGAAGCTTCTAATATCTATGATGATGAGTTATCTAATGTTGCTTCGGGTTTTGATTACACCAAGCAAGAAACAGGACGGACTCATCTTCAGGATATCGCAATCCGCCGCGCACTGATAAGGCTGGGTTTGTGGTTCAAGGGAAAAGAATTAATCCGCATCCGTCAAGAAAAAGGAACGCACGAGCTTAGTATGATTCTCTCGCCAGGCAGAGTCCCGTTTCATCGACCAGATCTTATCATCCAGCCAGAAATAACCAAGTGGTGGCAACCCGGAACAATTGAGAGTTTTTGGCAGTCAAACAAGTATCTGCGGGTCAGGGAAGGATATCTTCCGACCAAGATTTTTCCGGATGAATATCCCGTGATTCATACTTTTAGAGACCTGGAGATTTGCCTGATCGGCAGTTTCAGTCGAAGAAGAATCGAACAAATCATGAGCATCGACAAACAAGGATTTGAAAACTTGGCTATTGATTTCGGCGGTATTGAATATTTTCTGGCCCTGCGCGGTTTCCATATTTATAATCCGCCAAAAAAAGCTACCTCGCCCGGCTCCCAAGCCATCTATCTGGCCAGAAGCGAAGATAAAATGGAAGGATTGCTGCTTCAGTATCTGCCACCTTATTCAGTAACTTCCCAGCACTCCCACCAATCAAAAAAAGAGGCTTTTCACTTGCTGGCCGGCCAAGCAACAATTAAAACTCCTTCCGTAGAGTTTGTGCTTAGAGAAGGCTGTACCCGTTTGGTAGAACAAGGCTCTCACCAGCTTCGCACAAATCTTCAGCCAGCCCTCACCCTGCTGGAAATAGTCGGTGACCCCAAAGGTCTTAGTATGGAAGACCACAATTACCAGAGATAACTCATTGATTCAGGGCAGTAGAATTCTACTGCCCCTTTTATTATACCCTTGACTTTTTCTTTATAATATGCTATCATGATTTGTTATAAAACCATTACTCTGTTTCTGTTTGTTGTTTTATAATGCCCCCGGCGAGGCAATCGCTGAACCGCACCTTGAAAGGAGAAAGACCATGCTTTTGCTGATAATCCTTCCCATTCTCTTCGTAATCTTTGCTGCGCGGAACATCTATCAATTCGATGTTAATTTCCTCGACCGCTTTTTCAGCACCCTAATGTTTCTAGTACTTATAGTTGTTGTTTTCGCGGGAAGCTTTGCCGTAGGGCTGCTGATTAGCAATGCTTTTGATAGGCATTGGGTAAAAACCGAGGAAATCGAACTAGTCTCCCTGCGAAACTCCGATGGCCTACACGGAACCTTTTTTCTTGGTTGCGGTGCCATAGGAACCGAACAATTCTATTTCTACTACCAAAAGTGGGGGGAAGGCTACAAACCCGGCAAAGTTCAAGTCGGTAATCGAGAGTTCGTCTACGAACAAACTCGTGGTAACGGCATTCTGAGAGTCTACACTTACCAGTTTGTCAACCCGAATCACCGTTGGTACGCCATTGATTGGCCAAGTCAGAAGCATGAATTTTACATTCCAGTGGGAAGCTTGAAAAAGAACTTCTCGCTAGAATGAGTTCTCTTAGAACTATAAGTGAAGGGTTCGCCACAGCGGACCCTTTTTCTATTAACCAATATTTGCTTTATTAAACCCTTGACTTTTATTATTCCTTATGCTAACATTTTAAACTCTAGAAACATTGGGCTCTTTTTCAATCAAAATCAAACAGCCAAAGAAAGAAGGAGGAAATCATGAAAAAACCAATCATCTTGATTGCTGATGACGAAATCGATATTATCTGTAAACTTGAGATCGCTTTTGGTTTAAACGGTTTTGAAACGGTTAGTGCCCTAAATGGCCAAGAGGCCATTGCCAAGGCCAGGGCGTATAATCCAAACCTAGCAATCATTGATATCCAATTGCCTGTGTTTAGCGGCCTTCAAGCTTGTCGTGAATTGAAAAGCAATCCAGAAACGAGACATATCCCGGTTGTTCTTCTATCAGTCGGCGGACTGCCAGAACAAAAAGCAGCCTGCGACCTGGGAGCTGATGACTACATCACTAAGCCTTTTGTGGCTCACGAAGTGGTTGAGCGGATTAACTGGTACTTTCAAATTGCCAGTATCTGCTGATCCTTTCGGGCCCCGACGTAACACAAATTACGCTTCCGGGGCTCATTTTTTTAGCAAAAAAATTAAAAACTGAAAATGATAAAAATTATTCCAATCGGAAAACTGTACCAATAAAAAGAAGGCAGCCCCCAAAACCAGCTTTTGTGCCACCACAAATCAGGATTTTTATTATTAAATTTTTTGAGACCGAAATACGGGTTAATGGTAAACCATAAAAAATCTTCTAGTGTCCAAATTAAAATCCAGGTGCCGAATACTAATAATTCGTTTTGGTAGTTCCACTGACTGACAAAGAATAAAGGAAAATGAAAAATAATTAAAGTAAATAATAGAAAAAATAAATGATAGCCGGTCAGAGGTTTTGCGCCCATAATTTTGTTTTTTATTCTAAAGGCGGGAAGTTTCGAGGCCCAGCCGTATTTTCCCTCAATCTGAATTTCCAGAGCGGCTAAAACAAGGGCGGAAATAACGATGTAAACAATAATCAAAAATATCTTCATATTCTAATTCTAACACAAAATAAATCGCCAGACTAATTCTAGCCCGGCGACTTATTAATATGTGTGTGATTTTATTTTTACAAAATTTCCATTTTCAATACCTTGGCCCCCCATTGTTTGGCCTCTTGTTTTGAAGGCATCCAAATATCAGCAATATACTGACCATGTTTTGGGTTAAGTCTATCTTCCACCGTGAAAATTTTCTCGCCAAAAACTTCTGGAAATCTAACTTTAGTGCCAAATGGTAACCGGTTATGAGCGATTATTCCGTCTTTAACTTTTTCCCCCGAAGCAGTGGTAAAGGGATCTCCATCGGTTTCATCGCGCGAAGATGAATAAGCAGTAACGGTTAAGTACATGGTTTTACGCGGTTCTCTTTCTTTGGCTTCGGGCAATCTGACAACGGTAGGGTTTTTTTCTTGGAAGTTTTTTTCCGTTATATTTATTTTCTGAGTAACCTCTTGTAAAGTCGCGTTTTGCGGAAATACAAGATTAAGAACAACAATAATTAGAGTTACGCTAATTAATTTTTGTTTATCCACGGATAATTTCCTGCTTATCATAACCAAATATTAAGTGATTAGGCCTAATCCGGTTTTTTGGGCTTTTGGCTCAAATTAGCAAAATCAGGTATCAAAAAACTGCTTAAATTAAGCAGAATTTTGACCTGACATCTTAGCACATTCTAAAATTTTGTCAAGAGCCTAAAAAGAAGAAGTTAAAATTTGGAGCGGGTAAACGGAATCGAACCGTCATCTCCACCTTGGAAGGGTGGCATAATAGCCGTTATACTATACCCGCCTATGGTCGGGGCGCGCGGACTTGAACCGCGGACCTCTCGCTCCCAAAGCGAGCGTTCTTGCCAACTGAACTACGCCCCGTTATTTTTTATAACGTTTCTCGTTGCTTTTGTAACCAGTGTCAGAAGCCCAGACTAGAAATAATTTCTTTTTAAAACCACCCTTTTTAAACATGTTTTCTTTCCGAGCAACCGATATTTGTCTACTTTTATTTTTTTTAACCTTTTTTATTTCTTCTATTACTTCAATTACATCGGCCAGTTCGGAGATTAATTCCTCTTTTGATTTAGCTGACTTTAAACCACTGGGCTTCTTCTTCAACCTTCTAAATTAGTTGTTTAATAAATGATTTACTGCTTAGAGCTCGATATAAAGCCAGACCTCCTGATTTTTTTATTTTTTGAGGAATTTTATCACGAATTAATTTGTTATAATAAATTTTTTTCATCATGCCTCTCATGTGCCGAGGGCCAGAATCGGACTGGCGACGCAAGGATTTTCAGTCCTTCGCTCTACCACTGAGCTACCTCGGCCATATAGACCTCAGCACATGAGAGTATGTTTTTAATATTCTTTAATGGTGGGTGATGCTGGAGTTGAACCAGCGACCTCTACCGTGTCGAGGTAGCGCTCTAACCAACTGAGCTAATCACCCAAATTTAAAAATCAATATATAAATTTTATCATCTCTAAAAAAATTTTTAAAGGTTCTCTGGTGGGCACACCTGGACTCGAACCAGGGACCTCCACTTTATAAGAGTGGCGCTCTAACCAACTGAGCTATGTGCCCATCTCTTAATATTAAAAAACTAAACTTTAATCCGTTTTTAAAGTTTAGCAGAAATTAATTATTTTTTCAAGTAATTAAATTTACCTATTGTTTTATTTGTTTTGGTCGGAATATTCGAACCAGCTTGCTTATACCAATGTTTTCATTTAGATCAAGAAAGAGATAGGTCCAGCTTGAAAACTGAAAAGTGGCCAGCAAAGCTCCCATAAATAGAATAATGGCGTAGAAAACGTAAATACCAACTAGAGTAAACGGGACTCCCGCAAAAGCGAGGAGTGCGATAATCACAAAACTGATGCAGAAATTTATAACGAATAAAATAAGCGCCATCTCTAAACTTATTAACCAATTCTTAAAAAATAATTTCCATCCATTTCGAAATGCATCCCAAACCCTCTTTCCTTTCAATATAACATAAGATGAGGCGTATTTTGTTATAAAAGAAATTATCATATTGAATAAAATTAAAATTAATAAGACAAAAATGCTCAAAACGCTAAGCCAGGTTATATTGCCGGTATTGACATAACCAATAGTAAGGGGGATGCCAAAGATCAACAATCCTCCGTAGATTATAATTTTCGCAATAATATTTAGCAAAAAAATTGGTAAAAAATACTTATTACCAACAATAAACGCGTCTAAAAAACCATTTTGTTTTTTCTCTCGATGAAGACTAGCGGTATAGATAATGGCGGTCTGGGAAATTGTAATCAACCAAATGATGATTAAAATTACAACTAGGCTGACAAAAATTGCCAGGATTGAAGAAAAGACATGGCTGGTAAAATAATTTTTCAAACTATCCCAGGCCGTACCTAAAGTTCCGTCTTGAATAAATTTTCTTAGACTAGTCACCTGGTTTTCTATATTCGTGGCCGTATTCACATTCCTGACCAATATATCATATTCCTCGCCATTAGAAGTCAGCGCCGCGAAAAATCCAAAAAACCATAAAAATTTATAACGTCTAAGAATTAACCAAGCGTTTCTTAATATTACTCTATAAAACGGTTTCATAATATAAAATCCTCCTGTCTTTTATTGTATATTTCAAAAATAAAAATGTAAAGTAATGGTTAAGCCGCTTTAGTTTTAAAGATGGCTTCAAATTCTTCTCTTTCGATTGTTTCTTTTTCAAGCAGTTTTTTCACAATTTTCTCCAAAATCGGTTTCATTTTTATAATAGTGGCTTTGGCCCTCAAATATGCGTTGTTAATAAACTTGCTGACCTCTTCGTCAATTTTCTGGGCGGCCTTTTCCGAATAATCTCTTTGTTCATGAATCTCCCGGCCCAAAAATATTAATTCTTCTTTTTCACCATATGTTCTCGGTCCAAGATTTTCGCTCATACCATACTTTGTAACCAATTCCCTGGCCAATCTGGTCGCCTGTTGTAAATCATTATTAGCCCCGGTGGTCGTGTCCTTAAACACTTCCTTTTCAGTAGCCCAACCAGCCAATAAAACTGCTAAATCATCCAGAAATTCGGCTTTTGAATGAAGATGTTTATCTTGGGTGGGAAGCTTAATAGTATAGCCAGCGGCTAAACCTCTTGAGATTATAGAAATCTTGTGTACTGGATCCGCATTAGGCATTTCGTGAGCCACTAGGGCATGACCGGCTTCATGATAAGCGGTTATCTTTTTTTCCTGCACGGACAAAATATGGCTTTTCCTCTCTGGTCCAAGCATCACTCTTTCAATCGATTCAAGACATTCTTCCTGGCCTATTAGTTTTTTGTTCCGCCGGGCGGCTAAAATCGCTGCTTCATTTAAAAGGTTAGCTAAATCCGCTCCGGAAAATCCTGGCGTTCTTTCTGCTATTTTCCTAAAAGAAATGTCTTGAACAAATGATTTGCCGCGGGCATGAATTTTTAAAATATCTTCGCGGTCTTTTATATCAGGCTCATCCAAAACAATCCTTCTGTCAAAGCGGCCTGGTCTAAGCAAGGCGAAATCTAATATATCCGGGCGGTTGGTGGCAGCCATCACAATCACATTAGTATCAGTATCAAAACCATCCATTTCAACTAAGATTTGGTTCAAGGTCTGCTCCCTTTCATCGTGAGAACCGCCTAAACCCGCTCCTCTCTGGCGGCCGACGGCATCTATCTCATCTATAAAAACAATACATGGCGCATTCTTTTTGGCTTTTTTAAATAAATCCCTAACCCGGGAGGCACCAACACCGACAAACATCTCCACAAATTCTGAACCAGAAATATTGAAAAACGGCACATTGGCTTCGCCAGCCACGGCTTTGGCCAGCAGGGTTTTGCCGGTGCCTGGCGCACCGACTAATAAAACGCCTTTGGGAATTTTGGCGCCAATTGAGGTAAATTTTTTGGGGTTTTGGAGAAAGTCAACCACTTCTTTTAATTCTTCTTTGGCTTCTTTGACCCCAGCGACATCGCGAAAGGTAACTCTATCTTTTTTGTCTTTTGGCCTGGTTTCTCTGGCCTGGCTTTGACCAAATGAAAGAGCCTTGGTATTTGAACCCTGAACCTGGCGCATGGTAAACCAAATAAAGCCGACTATCAATAAAAATGGAATTAGGAAGGGAAGAAGAGTATTTAGCCAGAAAGATGCTCCACTGTTATCTTTGACAGTAACATTGATCTTAGATAGTTTGACTGGATCAACATTGTAATTCTTAGCTAAAGTGCTTAAGGAATCCGCCGGTTCTTTCCTGGATACTTCCTTATCGCCGTTTTTTAAAGTTATTTCCAGTTTATCGCCATTAACTAAAATATCTTTTATTTCTTCATTGTTTATCTTTTCAATCATTTCTCCAATGCCGATAGTTTTAGGCTTATCAAAAGGAGCAGTAAACAAGCTCAATAAGGCGGCAATTACGATAAAGATAATAAGAAAGATAAAAAAATTTTTTAAAATGGTTCTCATATATTATTTATTGTTTTTTAACCATTATATTATAATCTTTTTTATACTGATTATCAAGTTTTATCTGATTCAGATTTTGATTCTTTATCTTCTTTAACTTTTTTCTCGAGCTCTGATTTTTCCGTAGTATCAATCTTCTCCTCAATTTTAGGTTTTTCCTTTTCTTTTATGGCTCTGATTGATAAACCAAGACGATGATTTTCTGGCTCAATGGATAATATCTTAAAACTGTATTTTTCTCCTGTTTTTAGAATCTCACCGGGGTGGGAAATCATTTTATCAGACAATTCGGAAATATGAACCAAACCATGAATATCTTTGTCTAATTCGACAAAGGCGCCAAAAGGATTAAGCTTAAGAACTTTACCCTGAACTACTCCGCCCACTTTGAATTTTTGAACGGCTTTTTTCCAGGGATCCTCTTTTAGTTTTTTCATAGAAAGAGAAATCTTGGTTCCTTCAATTGAAATAATTTCTGCTTTAACTTGGTCGCCGATTTTGACAATTTCTCTTGGATCATCAATTCTCTGCCAAGCCAGCTCTGAAATATGAATTAAACCTTCGAGGCCCGAGCCAAATTCTATAAAAGCGCCGAAGTCAACCACTCCAGTTACTTTACCCTCAACGATATCACCGACTTTGTAGCCCGAGATTACTTTTTGCTGTTCTTTCTCCCAGGCAGACTTTTCTGAAACAATTAATTTGTTTTCAGCTTCATTGACATCAATGATTTTTATTTTAAATTTCTTGCCGATAAATTCCGAGAGTCTCTCCAGAATTTTATTCTTGTCTCCCCCTTCAACTCTTGGATAATGTTCAGGCATCAGTTGTGAAACCGGCAAAAAGCCGTCAATCCTTCCCACCCTAACCATCACTCCGCCTCGGTTGGCGGCGGTAACCAATACTTCCACGACTTGGCCTTCTTCCAGTATTTTTTTAAGCTCGTCCCAAGCTTTTTGATGACCGGCTGAACGGAATGAAAGCTCCATTTCCCCGTTTTCGTTTTCCATTTCTAAAACAGTGGCTTGAGCCTCGTTGCCAATTTTCAAATCAGAATAATCGCCAGACTCATCGATTAATTCGCGGCCACGTATCACCCCAGAGGTTAGGCCGTCGATATCCACGTGAACCTCGGCTTTTGAAACGCTGATTACTTTTCCTTTGACTAAATCGCCAACCCTGGGAAGTTGGGGCTGATCTTTTGATAATAATAACTTCTCCATTTCAGAAGAAGTCTTTTCTATTTTTTCTTCTTTTTTCATTAGTTTATTAGCTTAACCCGTCCCCTGCCCAAAGGCAGAAAAGCAAGTTCTCTAAATTATTTAGAGATTTTGTTAGTAAGGGAATTATAGCGCAGATTGAAAAACGTGTAAAGACTATTGACTTTTTTAATTAATATGCTATGATAATCAGCTACATAAAATCAGGAAAATGGCCGTAAGATAACGTTGTTTGACAGCAAAAAAAGGAGGATCTTATGCGTTGGCTCGGCAATTATCTGTTAGAGGTATCGCGTGGACCTTGGCCACGGATTTATTTTATCCGCCATGCTCACGGTTTCCATCAAATCGGTTATGAAATGGTGGAAAGGGGTCTGGCAAAAAGCGCCCGGGAGGGGCTAGGCGTAGACATTCCTAATCATCTGATTCCTTTATCGCCATTCGGCCGCTTCCAGGCCGAAGAAACTAGGAAAAGAATTGGGATAGAACCCGATTGCATTTATGCCTCGCAGCTTCTTAGGGCTATGCAAACCGCTCAAATAATCTTTCCTGGCCGTAAAATCCGGGTAGATCCCCGGTTGAATGAAAAGGACTTCGGCGCCGCTCATCTAAGAAGCAGGGAAGAACTAAAGGAACTCTTCCCGGAACAGATGGAGAGATACATTCATGACGGAAAATATTTTTCCTCAAAAGCGCCTGGCGGCCAAAACTATGTCGATTTGTATGTCCAGCGCCACAGTATTGTTGATACCTACCGACGCGACTGGGCTGGCAAAACCATAGTCGTGGTTGAACACAGTGCTGGCATGATGACCGATCGTCAGCTTTTCGAACATCATCCCCATGATAAGCTGATGGAACTGGCTAAGAGTGAAAGTATCCCAAACTGCGGAATTCTAGCTTATAACTGGCCAAATGTTTTATGGGGCTGGCAAAGAGGAAAATTCCGTCTTAAACTGGCCCGGCCACCCTACAAATTGTGGCTGGCTGACATAGAACAAGTATTCGCCTTCTGGGAACAGGCGATGGTTGAACTAAAAAAACTAAGAAGGAAATTTGCTTGAGGAGGTAGAGAAATACTCAAAATCCTACCTAAAAGTACGTTCCTATTCGCCGAATCACATGATTCGGCGATTTTTCTTTACAAAAGAGCTAAAATATGATAAAATAGAAAATAATAATGAGATAAAATTATATATTATATGGTTAGATCTTCAACTAGAACCCCAAATATTCAACAAGCTGGCCGGGATTTCTCAAAAATAAAAAGAGATGAATTTAGAAGAATACCGAAGTTCACGTCCAAACAAGTCGAAAATCTTTATACCCAAAGAATGAAAATGGGAAAAACGTCTTTTAGTCTAATTGGAAAAACATCCTCCTATTTACCCGAAAAAACAAAAAAATTACTAAAAGACAAGGGACTTCTAAAATCAGGGTCTATCTCTCGGGAGAAACTTACGGCGAACATAAAAAAAATCCAAAGTATGGCCAAAAAAGGAGAAATAGAACTTCCTTCCGCTGGTAAAACTTGGGCTCCTACTATTGTCGAACAAGAAAAGATAGAAATATTAAAAGGAATAACCCCAGGGGGACCAACTAAAGAAGAGCTTGATCGTCAAGCAAGGATCACTCTTGGCCAGCAACGTATAAGGCAAATGGAACAAGTCAGACAAATTGAATTGGAAAAAAAGATGGAAAAAACCGGTGCGAAAAGGACTGTTGCCAATAAAGAGCATGTGGTTTCTATCACCGAAGCAATGGAAAAACAAAAAAGCGAACAATCCAAAGAACCGCCAGCTAAATCCTCTCAGGCTGTTCCTTTAGCCGGCAGCTCTTTTGGCCGCGCTGGGCAGATTGTTCAATCAGATGAAGGATTTTTAGGCACTTCTCCTATTTCTTCTCCTTCAGAAAACCAAGTGGTTGATGATAGTTCTAAAAAAACCGCCAGTGAAAAAACCTCTTCTCAAGACGATTCTTCAGATGAAAATGATAATCCGCCAGCCGAAGCAAAAGATATGGAAATCGGCTAAAAATAATAGGAGATATTTGGCTAATATTAGCTAACTTTTTTGATGAAAAAAACCTTTACGCGGTTTTAAAAATGTGCTAAAATTAAACTGCCAAAAAGCTTTATTTTTTAACTAAAAAATATGATTATTACTTCACTTGGACACTCTTGTTTTAAGATCCAGGATAAAGATGTGATTTTGGTGACCGACCCCTTTGATCAATCCACCGGTTTAAAGACGCCTCGGCTTAAAGCGGACATTGTCACTATCTCTCATGACCACCACGACCACAACAATGTCAGCGCAATTATGGGGAATCCTTTTGTTATCTCTGGTCCAGGAGAATACGAAGTAAAGGGAGTGTTTGTTTATGGTATTCCCGGCTATCATGATAAAAAACAAGGCGCAGAAAGAGGACCGATTACCATGTATCTGATTGAAATGGAAGATTTAAGCCTGGCGCATCTTGGCGATTTAGGATGTCTCTTAAACGACGACCAATTGGAAAAATTAGAGGGAGCGGATATTTTGATGATTCCAGTGGGCGGAAAATACACTATTAACGCCAAGGAGGCAGTTGAAGTGATCAACCAAATTGAACCAAGAATTGTCATACCGATGCATTATAAAGTCCCTGGGTTAAAAGTGACGGTTGACCCAGTTGATATTTTCTGTAAAGAAATGGGGATTAAGAAAATTGAAGGTCTTGATAAATTGAAAATTAGTAAAAAGGATTTGCCAGCCGAAGAAACTAAAGTAATTATTCTAAAATCTTGAGATGCCCCAAAGACAAAAAGCAAAAATAATCAAAGAAACAAAAATCCCAGTCCGAGTAGTTAAAATTAATAGACCGCTCAGTAAAATTGAATCAGTGAAACAGCCAGCCGTTCCTAAAAAGTCTTTTCAAAAATTATCTCGTCATCCACTTGATGAAAAAAGTAAAGGTTTCTTCATCGGCTTGGCCGTTCTGGTAATTATGTTTATAATAGTTGTCCTCTGGTTCTCATTTTTAAAATATAATCTTAAGCAACCCGGCCAAGAAGGACAATCTTTATGGGGAGAGATAAAAAATAATTTAACCAATAATCTTTCGGGAACGGGTAAAGTCTGGGAACGAATAACAAATCTTTTTTCTAGTAACACTAACGTCTCTTCGAATCAAGAATTGGAAAACAGGGTTTTTCCAGAAATAAAATCAACCAATACTAATCAATAAATATGGATAAAAAAGAAAAATCAGATAAAGGCCCCGCACGGACGGCCGAGCCGGGAACTGACCTGAGTGGAAAAAAACAAAACATCGGCAAAGTTATAAAACAACCAATCACTGAGGAAATGCAAAGTTCATACCTGGATTATGCTATGTCTGTCATTGTTTCTAGAGCTTTGCCGGATGTTCGAGACGGTTTAAAACCAGTCCACCGAAGAATTCTCTATGCAATGTGGAATATCGGGCTTAAATCTAGTGCCAAATACAGAAAATCAGCCACGGTAGTCGGTGAAGTTCTTGGCAAATACCATCCCCATGGCGATCTTGCTGTTTACGACACGATGGTCAGAATGGCCCAGGATTTTTCTTTGCGCTATCCTCTGGTTGACGGTCAAGGAAATTTTGGCTCGCTAGATGGTGATGCCGCCGCTGCCCACCGATACACGGAGGCCCGCCTTTCTAAAATTTCAGAAGAGCTTCTTTTTGATATTGAAAAAAATACAGTTGATTTCGTTCCTAATTATGACGGCACTCAAAAGGAACCAAAAGTTCTGCCGGCTAAACTTCCCAATCTGCTTTTGAACGGCACCATGGGTATCGCGGTTGGAATGGCTACTAATATCCCGCCCCATAACTTGAGCGAGTTGATTGATGGGATTATTTATCTGGCTGACCACCCGGAGGCCTCAGTTGACGAACTTATGAATTTTGTTAAAGGGCCTGATTTTCCCACGGGTGGAACAATCTTCAATGTAAATGATATAAAGCAGGCTTATGCCACGGGCAAGGGCAGTATTATGATGAGGGCCAAAGCCGATATTATTGAGGAAAAACTCGGTACTTTTAAAATCATTGTTTCTCAAATTCCTTATCTGGTAAATAAATCGGCTTTGATCGAAAAGATTGCTGATTTAGTCCGAGAGAAAAAAATAGAAGGGCTCAAAGATTTAAGAGACGAATCAGATAAAGACGGAGTGAGAATCGTGATTGAATTAAAAAGAGATACTTACCCAAGAAAAATATTAAACCGCCTTTATGATCTTACTTCTTTACAGGAAACCTTTCATGTCAATATGCTAGCGCTAGTTGATGGTTTGCAGCCTAGAGTTTTGAATCTGCAGAATATTTTAGAAGAATATTTAAAACACCAGAAAGAGGTAGTTAAGCGTCGAACTGCTTTTGAATTGGATCAGGCGGAAAAAAGAGCTCATGTCTTAAAGGGTTTAAAGATCGCCCTGGATAATCTTGATTCAGTCATCAGAACAATAAAAAAATCAAAAGACAAAGAAGAAGCCAAGAAAAATCTGATAAAAAAATATAAGCTGACTGAAATTCAATCTCTGGCTATTTTGGAAATGAAATTGCAACAACTAGCTAATTTAGAAAGGCAGAAAATTCTTGATGAATTGAAAGAAAAATTAAGTCTTATTAAAGAGTTAAGGGATGTTTTAGCTTCATCAAAAAAGATTTTAAATATTATTAAACAGGAATTAAAGGAATTGAAAGAAAAGTTTGGCGATAAAAGAAGAACCGAGATTAATCCTAATCCAGTCGGCAAATTCACCCAGGAAGATCTGATTCCCAATGAAGCGACAATCATTATGCTAACCCGCGATGGATATATAAAACGCATCAAACCAGAATCCTTTAAAACCCAAAAGAGAGGCGGACATGGCGTCATTGGTCTAACTACCAAAGAAGAGGATGTAGTCCAGGAATTCTTTTCAACGATGACCCATGCTGACTTGCTTTTCTTTACAACGACTGGCCGGGTCTTTCAGCTTAAAGCCTATGACGTTCCTTCTTCTACTCGTACCGCCAAGGGCCAGGCTATCTTCAATTTTCTACAGCTAAAATCCAATGAAAAGGTAACTAGTGTTTTATCTCTAGATGAAATAAAGGATAATAAGTTTTTCGCCATGGCTACCAAAAACGGAGTAGTCAAAAGAGTTGATATCAAAGATTTTGCCAATGTCCGTCGGTCGGGTTTAATCGCTATCAAATTAAAACCTAATGATATTTTAGACTGGGTTAAACCGACTGACGGCAACGACGAAATAATGTTAATTTCGAGTAGGGGCCAGGCGATCCGATTCCGAGAAAAACAAGTGAGATCAATGGGCAGGAATGCCGCCGGGGTCAGAGGAATAAAGTTAAGAAAAGAAGACTTTTTGGCCGGCATGGATATAATTCAGCCTGACGACAAAACTCTACCCCTACAACTTCTGGTCGTCATGGAAAAAGGCTATGGCAAAAGAACCTGGCTAAAATATTATAAAATCCAGGGACGAGGGGGCACCGGCGTGAAAACCGCTAATATCACCCCGAAAACAGGCAACATTGTCTCGGCCTTTGCCGTTAATCAAAAGTTGGAAAAAGAAGATTTAATAATTATTTCTGACAAGGGACAAGTTATTCGACTGCCTCTAAAAAGTATTTCTGTTTTGGGCCGGGCTACTCAAGGAGTTAGACTAATGAAGTTTTCAGCACAAAACGATGCCGTCGCCTCGGTAACTTTTATATAAAAAATAAGAAGACTTCCCTGTATCTTGCTTGATAAGGGGAGTTTAGAATAGCATTTGTCAAATTTTAAAAAATTGATATAATGTAGATATGGGATTACCTGCCAAAAAATCAAGTCGAAGCAGTAAAAGGCGAAGAGCCTCGCATTTTGCTTTGAAAAAAGGAGAATTGAGTTTCTGCTCTCATTGCAAGAAAAAAATCCTGCCTCACCATATTTGCCCCTTTTGCGGTTATTATGCTGGACGGGAAATTATTAAGATTAAAATAAAAACCAAGAAAGGCAAGAAAAAGAAAGAAGAAAAACTAGAAAAATCCAGCAAAAAGAAAAAAAACGAACCTGAAAAAAAATAACTAAATATTATGTCAAATAGACACTTGGCTAGGACTTTGGCCATGCAAACCCTGTATGAATGGGATTTTAATGGCAAAAAATCCAAGGATTTAAACAGCGAATTAAATCTTAATATAAAAGAGTTTGCTCCTGATTTCGATGATGGTGGCTTTGCCGAGGGTATCATCCAGGGCATTCTTAACAATATTGATAAAATCGATCTTTTAATCAAGAATTATGCGCCCGAGTGGCCAATTGAACAAATCACTCTGATTGACCGCAATGTCTTGAGAATCGGTATTTACGAATTGAAGTTTGCCCCCGATATTCCGCCCAAAGTAGCAATTAATGAGGCAATTGAATTAGCTAAAACATTTGGAGGAGAATCATCGGGAAAATTTGTAAACGGGGTACTGGGCGCGATATATAAAGATATGGGCGGAGAGAACAGCCAAAAAGATCAAGCGGCCGCCAAAGAAAAGAAATAAATAATAAAAACAGGAATCAATAATTTAAGGTCTCGCGATGATAAATTAAATGAAAGATTTTTCCAAAATTGAAAAAATAATTGGAGTAGAATTTAAAAATAAGGATTATCTGACTCAGGCTTTTGTCCACCGTTCGTATATAAATGAAAATCCGAATTTTAATCTGCCGCATAACGAGAGGCTAGAATATCTCGGCGATGCGGTTTTGGAATTGATTGTTTCTGAATACTTGTATAAAAATTACCCGAATCCTGAAGGCGATCTGACTAACTGGCGCGCTTCTTTAGTCAATGCTAAAATGCTGGCCGAGGTTGCCCAGAAATTGGAATTTGACCATTATTTATTTTTGAGCAAAGGCGAGGCTAAAGATAAAAATTCAAAAGCCAGAAACACTATTCTGGCCAACACCTTTGAAGCAGTGGCTGGAGCAATCTATCTTGACCACGGTTTTGTAAAATGCAAAAATTTTGTCAAGTCAGTCTTACTGGTTAAACTAGATGAAATTATAAAAAATCATTTATACCTTGATCCTAAAAGCAAATTGCAGGAAATAGCCCAAGATAAATTAAACATAACCCCTTCTTATAAAGTTCTGGATGAATGGGGACCCGACCACAATCGTCACTTTAAAATAGGCGCTTATTTTAATAAAGACCTGGTCGCTGAAGGAGTTGGCTCTTCAAAACAAGAGGCCCAGGTGGAAGCGGCAAAAAATGCCCTGAAAAAAAAGGACTGGGAATAAATTATAATAATATGGACTGGTTTACCATTATAATTCTTATTGCCTGTTTTGCGATTATGATCGCAGGCTTGGGCAGCATTTTTTTTCCAATTATTCCCTCAATCCCGATGATCTGGCTGGGAATTTTTTTATACGCCATTGCCACTGGTTTTGAAAAAATAGATTCAAATTTTCTGCTTCTGATTTCAATTTTAACGCTGGCGATCATTTTTTTAGACTATATAGTGCTGACCCTGGGCGTAAGAAAGTTTAATTTCAGTGTCTGGGGAATAGTCGGCGCGATTGTCGGCGGAGTGATCGGCTCGTTTTTTAATCTATTTTTTGCCCTGGTTATCGGGCCGGTTCTGGGAGCCGTCGTCGGGCAAATTCTGACTGGTCAGGACTTAACCTATATTTTTCAAATGAAAAAATATACAGTCATCGGCTTTATCGGCGGCACCGTCGTTAAAATTTCAGTCGGGGTGGCAATGATCGGTTTATTTATCTGGAAATTGGTAAGTTAAAAAATGGTTAGGAGTTTAATTTATGATTAAGCTTTTTTTATTTGACAAAAGCTAAAACTGTGATAAATTGTTATTAACTTGTTTCTTTAAATCTGGTTCAAAAGGAGGTAAACGAAATGGCGGAAAATACAGAATTTGAGAAGATGCTCGAAGAATGCCAAATTTGGGAATGGTTGGCTGAACTTTATTCTATCCTTCAGAAGCGGCAAAAATTCTATGAAGCAGTTGGACTTAAGGTGGTGGCGCCAAGCTGGCCAAAACTGACTGGGTGGGCCAATAAGTTTATTGAGCGCAACCGAGCCGGACTTTGTTTAAAAATCCTGAAGAGAGTAGTCCCGAGATTAAGAAGGAGGGTAGAAAATCTAGAAAAAAACCAGGCGGAAATAAGGGAAAAACTAAAAGGAGGCTTAAGGGATAACATTGAAGCCATTTTGCCAAAAGGCACCAGGCGGCTAGTGCTCTCAATTCTAGTAATGAGAATTAAGAGGCGCTATGCCATCCACAAAGGAACAACCACCGAGTTCGAAGTTGATAAAAGCATCTGGGAAGAACTTGAAGGCTTTGTCGAAGAACCGGATCAAGAAGAAACAAAATAAGGGTCTTTTTGAGGCGCGAAGCCGAAGAAAGACCCGTTTTTTTATAGAATAAATTGCTATTGACGAAATTCAAAAAGATGTGCTAAGCTGCTCTACTAGCACTTTGATACTATTCTTATTTTTGAGGTCAGAGCTTTCGAGTGAAAATTCTCAGGTATATTGTGTAGTATTGCCTTTAATTCTATAGGAGGTATAACATGAAGGTCAGGAAGCACAGATATTACCCCAGTAAATACTTCTTAGCCTCTGCTATGACAAGAAATATTTACCAATGGATTAGGAAGCAAAATTTTGATCCAGACCAGTTGCCAGATGAGATTTGGGGAATGATTCTGGAGAACTTACGATTTATGGGAAATCTTTCAGGAAAGAAATATGATGAAATCGCCAAACCTCTTCAGGCTGATAGAACGATCGTCTGTAGAGCAATTCGTCATGGCATACCAAGAGATTTACTAGCACCCCTTTCAATTGCCCAAGCACTCGGTTTCAATCCGCAGTTGCTTTTGGTAAAAAATCTGCGCCAGCAAACAACCACTTTCTTGAATAATCTTGGCAATAAAATGGATTATGACCAAAGTGTGTTTTCCATATTTCGCAAATGCAAGGTCTGTCAGACTCGTTCGCTTGACCCCAAAGCACTATTCTGTTCATGTTGCGGTGCCAGATTCAAATAATGCCGTTCCTCGTCTCTGGAGGTAATTTAGGCCGAAGCGCGAGCGCTTCGGCCGTCTTTTTTGTTTAAATTTATTCTTCTTTAACCGAATCCCAAATCAATTCAAACATCGCCTTTTGAACTTGGGCTAATTCCCTACTTTCAACAACAATCGCCACCATGTCTTTTTTAAAAGAAAACATCGCTATTTTATTTCCCCAGATATAAATGAGGCCATGGTAATCATAAGAAGCCGGAATAGTTTTTACCTGCCTTAATTCTTTCGGCCCGAGTTCTTTTCTCTCCTGGGCTTTGGCTGATTCTCTTAAAATCACTCTGAGCGGAATTTTTTTCTTGACTCTTTTTTCAACAAAGCGGGGAAAATCAGGAAGCTGGGAAAAAAGATCTTCAGCCGAAGCAAAAGACAAGAGTTCATCGGCTTCTTTTAATATTTCGTCCTGAATTATCTTCAATCCCTGCTCTCCCTGGTAAAATCTGGCAGTCGGCCTGATTCTCGCTTCACCGTATAGGGCCCTGAATTGGGGCAGAGCTTTTTCAAAACCCTGGATTTTTTCCCGGGCTAAGTCAATAATCTTTTCCGGCTCTTCGGCGCTGAAATATTTGATTTTTTTCTTTAAAAAAGTGGAGATCAAGCCTTTTTGAGCCAAGGTCTCAAGAACTTCATAGCAGGTTGAGCGCGGCAAGGCGGCTTTTTGGCTGATTTTCTGGACTGAAGCTGAACCTAATTCCAAGCAAGCCAAATAAATCTTGGCTTGTTTTTCATCTAAACCGTAATTTTCTAAGACCTTTTCTAAATCCATAAACATTAAATATAGTATTTTGTCGACTAAACCGACAACTTTTTATATCTTAATATTAGCTTATTTTAGCCAACTTGTCAAGGATGTGCGTAAATTCTGCCTAAACTCTTGACTTTTTTTGCGGTTGGAGTATTATTGAGCGTTAAGCAAAAAAAGTCCTTTGAAAAGAGGAATCAATGAGGAGGGAGAAAAAGCGGTAGCCTGGATTCTATCCCTCGAAATAAAAGATAGCATTCTTCTATCGCTTTTTTGAAACGTTCTTTGAAAGGTAAACCGGCCAATCTCAGATTCTCTTAAACTGAAGATTTGGGCAGGCCACAACATAAGGAGGATCTAATGTTATACTGCAGGCTTGTTACTTTGATGGGTTATTTTATTTCGCTGTGGCTCGCGTACAAGCTAGGGAAGACAGACTGCTATGGTTCTCCAGAATACCGCTACACCAAACACAGATTGAATCTATTACGCTTCGTTTACAGGATAGCTATTATTGGAGTATCAGTACTTCTGTTCTTAGCCACGTATTGGAACTGGCATCTTTCTTTTGACGGGTGGTTTGTTTTCTTTATTTGGGGCGAAGGATTATATTGGCTATCCTTGATGTTAGCCGAGTCACTGGGACAGAACGATTGGCCGATCACTCGAGGGGAGGAATCAAAAGACGTTTATACCTTAATCATACTATTTTCTATTTTCCTTTTCCTGATTTTTTGCTCCCTCCCAATCCTGCAATTTTCCGTTTTCCTTTCATTCCTTTTTCTAATTCTCGGTCTCTTCAGAATGTACTAGGTAAATTCGAGGATAAATTACAGGGTAGATTAAAGGGTAGGAAAGTATTCAAACTACTTCTCCTGCCCTCCTTTTCCCAGCTCATCAAAATCCTTTGGTAGGTTGAGAACGAGGAAATGTTCTTTGAAAGGTAAACCGGCTAATCTCAAATTCTCTTAAACAACGAGGATTTTGGAAGGTCAAAAAAAGGAGGAGAACGATGGAACGCAAAATTCATGTTCACGTTGTAGAAGAAGAAAGAACATACCCGGAATACTACTGTTCTGTGTGTTACAGGCAGAGTAAAAGGGGAAAGAAGACCTACCTTGCCTTTTGGATCCAGGACTTAGTGGGTCTCGAGAATGCGATACATAGTGAGATAAGAAATTTCCCCAAACCCGAGAGGAAACCCACTTGGCACTTTGAAATCAGTCGAAAGCCTGGGTACTATACCACTTATAGTAGAAAGGTGGTGATATACGATCTCGGGCGTGTTTCGGCGACAGATTACTCTCACAGAGTAATGATAACAGAGGGTGATCGACGCCGTGGCGCTCTAATGGAGGTTGGTCTAATCCATGACCTATTGGATTTCATGAATATACCCTACGGCTGTGACGGTACAGTCGAATTTATTGACTGAAATCGTTTCACGCCCAAAAGAGTAATCAAGGCCGAAGCGCTCGCGCGCTTCGGCCTCTTTCTTTTTTAAAATCCTTGCCCAAACCGCAAAAAAATGCTAAAATTAAATAATTCCCTAACAATTAAAAAGGGTTTTTCTAAATATTGTAAAAAATGTATCTCCAAAAACTAGAAATCCAGGGCTTTAAATCATTTGGCTATAAAACCGCCATGGAATTCAAACCAGGCATTACCTGCATTGTCGGCCCTAACGGCTCTGGCAAATCAAATATTGCTGATGCGGTTAGGTGGGTAATGGGCGAGCAAAGCATAAAACTCCTGCGCGGGAAAAAATCCGATGACGTAATTTTTGCCGGTTCATCCAAAAAAACCCGGCTTTCTTTGGCTGAGGTTTCTTTGCATATCAATAATGAAGATCATGCTATGCCGATTGATTACGGCGAAGTGGTGATTACCCGAAGAATTTATAGAAATGGGGAAGGCGAATATTTAATCAACAAAAATCCGGTCAGGCTCCAGGATGTCGCTTTATTATTAGCCCGTTCCAATTTTGGCCAGAAAACCTATGCGGTGATCGGACAGGGCATGATTGATTCGGTTTTATCGGCTTCGCCGACAGAAAGAAAAAATCTTTTTGATGAAGCGGCCGGGGTCAGGCAGTTTCAGATTAAAAAAGAACAGGCGATTTTAAAGCTGGATAGAACCAAAGAAAATTTAAAACAAGCCGATATTTTAATCCAGGAAATCGGGCCAAGAGTCAGATCACTGACCAGGCAGGTCAGAAAACTGGAAAAAAGAGAAGAAATAGAAAAAAACTTAAGGGAAATCCAAACCAAATATTTCGGCATCCTTTGGCAAGATATTTTTGTAAAGCATAATCATGCGCAAAAAGAATTTTTTGATTTAGAAAAAAATAGGCACGAAGCGCAAAATCAGGTAGAGGCTTTGCAAAAAGAATTATCGAGTATGGAAAAAGAAGGTACTAGAACAGAAATCTTCAATGCTTTGCAAAAAGAATACCAGGAAATTTTAAACAGAAAGAATTCGCTGCTCCAGGAAGAAGCAGTCTTATCAGGACAAGAAGAATTAGATACCAGGCAGGAAAAGGGCGCTGATTTGGTTTTTTTGCAAAAAAAATACTCCAGTTTAAAAAAAGAATTATCCACCAATGACCAGGACCTGAAAGAATTGGAGATAAAATTACAAGAAAATCAACAAATTCTGGCCGAAAGAACAAAACACCAACAGGAAATCATTTCCGCCTGCGAAAAAATCAACCATGAAATAAAAATTGCCAAGGAAAAACTGGAAAATAAACTGCCCCTACCTCTGTCTGAAATCCAGGAGGAACTTAATCAAATTTATATATTACAGCAGGATTTAATCAAAAAAATTAGTGAAATTAAAGACATCGGCGAAATTGAAAACCTTAAAAAAGAAGCTCTGAAAATCACTCAAAGAATCGAGGTTTTTCAGGATAAACTCAAAAAATCTGCGCCCAAAATTGACCCTAAAGATATCCTCATTTTACAGGAAAAACTGACTGATTTATTAAAACAGCGGGACAATCTGGTTAATGAAGTCAATGAAATAAAAACTGATCTGAAAATCAGAGAAGGCAGAAAAGAATATTTGATAAAAAGAGCTGATGATATTCAAAAAGAATATGAGGAAGTAAAAAGGGAATTGGAGAGGCACGGCGCCAAAACCAAGGAAGAATTCGTGGTTTTAATCTCCAAACAAAAAGAGGAAATTAAGGGCAAAATTAATGAAACAGACGGAAAATTAAAAGGGATTCAGACAAAAATTGACCGCTTCAACGAAGAAGAGCAGGCTAAAAAGAATAAATTATTTAGCCTACAGAAAGATTCACGGGAAAAACAAAATATTCTTAATGAAATTTCAAATAAAGTAAACAATATCAGAGTTGAATTAGCCCGTTTTGAAACTAAAAAGGAAGATCTGGAGCACGAAATAAAAGAAGAAATGCCAGAAGAATATTGGCAGTCGGCTTTTCAATATAAAGTTGAAGGGGAAATTAATACCCAGGAATTATCGGATGAAATTTTAAGGATGAAGCACCAGATGGAATTAATCGGCGGAATTGACGAGGGCATCCAGAAGGAATATCACGAAACCAAAGAACGCTTTGATTTTTTATCAACCCAATCAAAAGATTTAAATGAAGCGATTCTAAAGCTGGAAAAAGTAATTGAAGACCTAGAAGAAACTATTAAAAAACAATTTGCGGTTTCTTTTGAAAAAATCGGCGAACAATTCGGCAAATATTTCAGAACTCTGTTTCTAGGCGGTCAAGCCAAATTGACTTTGCAAAAGGAATTTATTCCGGAAGAAGTCGAAGAAATTGAAGAAACCGAGGAAGAAAAATCCGCCGAGGGCGGAGAGGAAAAGCCCGAAGAGCCGATTTTGAAAAAGCCGAAAGGCGAAAAAGTGGTGACTGGTATTGAAATTTACGCTTGCCCGCCCGGCAAAAAATTAAAAAACATAACCATGCTTTCTGGCGGCGAAAGGGCTTTAACTTCTATTGCGCTGCTATTTGCTATTATCTCAAATAATCCTTCGCCTTTTATTGTCCTGGACGAAGTTGATGCGGCTTTGGATGAAGCCAACTCCCAGCGTTTTTCTGCGATTTTAGCTGATTTTTCCAAAAAAACCCAGTTTATCACCATTACCCATAACCGGACCACTATGGAAAAAGGTCGCATTCTCTACGGCGTGACCATGAATGACGAGGGCGTTTCCAAATTGCTTTCCATCAAAATGGAAGAAGCGGAGAAAGTGATTGAGAGATATGGGAATAGGAGATAGTTGTTGGGTGAGGTCGATGGTTAGGTAGATAGTTGTTGGTTTTGGGCATGTTTTTTTGTTTTTAGCATAAACCCAAAGCAGGCTTTCTAGCCTGCGATGGTTTAACAAGTTCCAAATCACAAGCACCGGCGGGCAGGGCCCCAAAAGAACAAACCCTTTATGGGTTTACAGAAAAGAAAAACCCGTCAGATGTCCGAATTGGACATGACGGGTAAGTTTGGGTACGAAGATTCTGCCGTAAAAGTGGAAATTATACGATCACGGCTTGTAGGCGTTCACTGCTGCGATGATCAGTTCAGCGTCCTCACGGAGTACCTTTTCAGCAACAATGTCGCCGAAACGATCCAAAACCGCGTAGTCACCGTGGCCAAGACCTCGATCGCGGAAACCGAGGCTCCATGGCCGAGGCCGTGGAGTGAAGTATCCCTTGCGCTCGAGCGAAGCGAGTGCTTCTTTGATAGTCACATCTCCCTCTGCTAGAAGCGCCTCATTGAGTGCCGGTCTCTTCTGGTCAACATATGACTTTGGTGTTTCTGACATTGCCTTACCTCCTTTTTCTGTTCAAGGTACTGTCTATTCAGTTTAAACGCTATGTCTAAATTTCTCCCAAAGATAGCACATCTTTAGAAAAAAGTCAAGAGTTACAGAAAAACCCGCCATCTCTGGCGGATTTTGTTATTATAAAATCAAAAAATTAGCAGCTACCCAGGGTTTGTGTAGTGGGGTCTGGGGGATTTTCAACACTTTAGCAATTATATACGAAAAAAGAGGGTTACTTTATTAAATCCCCCAGGGCTTTTTGTTCTTTTGGCCCCAAAAGAACAAATTACCCTAAAGCCCAAAACTCTGTTCAGACGAAGTCACTCTGAAAACCTCTTCAATGGTAGTCAAGCCCTTTAACGCTTTAGCAATGCCATCATCCCTCAAAGTCTTCATCCCTTTTTTACGGGCAACTGTGGCAATTGTTTCATAAGAAGCGCCACTGACAATTAATGACCTTAATTCATCATCCATGACCAAAACCTCAAAAATGCCCATCCGGCCAAGAAATCCGGTTGAGCCACATTTTTCGCAGCCCACTGCTTTTTTAAAAACCGTTTTTTCTTTAGCGCCTAGGCCAATTTTTTCTAAAAGCTGCTTGGGCGCTTCGTAATCTTCAGCGCAAAAAGTACAAACAGTTCTGATTAAACGCTGGGCGATCACGCCAATGGTCGCTGAAGAAATCAAAACTGATTCCACTCCCATATCAGAAAGCCGAGCCAGGGCCCCGACTGAATCATTTGTATGCAGGGTAGTTAAAACCAAATGACCGGTCAAAGCCGATCTGATGGCAATTTCACCGGTTTCAGTATCCCTGATTTCACCGACCATCAGGATATCAGGATCTTGGCGAAGCAGCGACCTTAATCCGCTGGCAAAGGTCAGACCGATTTCCGGGTCAATCTGGGTCTGGCGGATCATCGGCAATTCATATTCAATCGGATCTTCCAAAGTAACAATATTCTTCTCTACTGAATTCAATTTATTCAAAGTGGAATACAAAGTAGTGGTTTTGCCCGAACCATTTGGCCCAGTCACAAAAATAATGCCATAGGGTCTTTTTATCATCCCTTCATATTTAAGGAGCGATTCCTGGTCAAAACCTAAGTGTTCAAGGCCCATTAAAATAGTCGATTTATCCAGAAGCCGCAACGCCACATTTTCACCGTAAAAAGTTGGAAAAGTGGAAACCCTGATATCAAGCTCTTTGTCGCCGATTTTTAACTGGATCCGACCGTCCTGGGGAAGCCTATGTTCGGCAATATCCATTTCCGCCAAAACCTTTAACCGGGAAACTAAAGACTCCAAAAGGCTAATCTGGTGAGTTTCAATTTCTCTTAAAATCCCGTCTATTCTAAATCTTACTCTCAAAATGTCCTTTTCCGGCTCAATATGAATATCAGAGGCATTTTGCCGAATGGCCCGGTTAAACAAGCTTTCTATTATCTGAATTATTACATTTGATTCTACTTCTTCTTTTTTCTTTTGAACCATAGTATTGGTGCTTAATCCTGCACTATGAATATTATAACAATTGCCGGAATTTGACAATTTATAGAAATTCGAATAAGATAAATAATATCCATTAAAATTATATGTTAATAATCCGTTTAAAAAGAGTCGGTAAAAAGAAAAAGGCTTTTTTTCAAATAATCATCTCTGAAAAAATTAAAGATACTAAGGGAAATTTCTTAGAATCCTTGGGTTTTTATAATCCTCATACAAAAACCAAATTGGCAAATCTGAAAAAAGAAAGGATTCAATACTGGCTGTCAAAAGGCGCTCAAACTTCTTCCTCCATCCATAACCTTTTGATCAAAAACGGACTTATTAGAGGCAAAAAGATAAAAAAAGACAAGGCGAAAAAAGAAACCGGGGAAAAGCCGAAAGAAACTGAAGTAAAAAAAGAGCCAGTCGCCGAACAAAAATCCGAAGAGAAAAAAACGGAAGAGATTAAAACAGGGGTAGTAGAAAAAAAAGAAGAAATAAAAATAGAAGCAGTCCCGGAAAAACCAAAAGAAGAACCAAAACCTGAAGCAAAAAAGGCAGAGAAACCAAAAGAAGAGGTAAAACCTGAAGAGAAAAAATAAACAATCTGTATGTCGGAAAAATTAAATCCCGAAAAAGAAAAAGCCGCTCAAAAACCGGCCGACGATACTGAAAAAAGAGAAACTGAACCCAAGACAAAAAAATGTCTTTTTATTGATGATAACGGAGAAATACTGGCCAGTCTGAAAAGAAGATTCGGCGACAAGTCTAACGTATTTTTTGCCGAATGTCATAGTGTTGAAGAAGCGCTTCGGGCGAACGAAGAATATAATCCCGATGTAATCTTCCTTGACCACCAGCTGACTGAGGACGGCGATGAAGGATTTGAAATTGCTGATCGGATAAAGGGAAAAAAGATTTACTCGACTACCAGCGACCGCCAACTGGCTGATGATTATAAAGACTTTGGCATTGAATATGTAGGCAAAACCGATTTAGCCGCCCTTCGGTCAATAATTGAGCCGCCAATCGAAGAAAAAAGGGAAAAAAAATCAACAGAAGAAACCAAGCCCGAAGAGAAAAAATGAGATTGTAGTTAAATGCTAATATATTTGAATATATCATAGCAAGAGCCTAATTATGTTACAGAGCTCAAAACTACAAAATATACAAATTATTCTAGTAATCGCATCAATAATCGGGGTAGCCGGCTTGATAGTTTTTTTGTTTAATTTTTATTTTTTTATCGTAAGCATTATATTGATGATTACCGCTGATTTTACCATTCTTAAGAACAAAGAATTCGCAGGCGAACCACGATTAAAATATCTCCGCGCTACGTGGACTTATGGCTTCATCAATGGTCTTATCATTCTACTCACTCTATTAAGCTATTGGCTACATTCCCTACCCCAAGAATGGATTATTTTTATCTCTCTTCTCCAATATGTCTTTGTTGTTGTTACGGTTATAGCTTCAGTTATCAAGTGGCGATTATTATCAAAACAAATGATTTTTCTATCGGAAACAACTAATCCAGAAAAATCTCAGGAATGGGATTCTCATAAAAAATCAATTTCGCAGCGTCTTTTCCACATACTGATAACATGTTCTATTCTTTCTTTATTGATAATGATTTTTGGCATGTATGTATTGATGTCATTAGAGGTGGCTGGACAGGGTAATGAGGAGGGTGGATTGGGGGCAGCAGTAATTGCAATTATTGGCGGGTTTTTTGAATTTATTATCGTTATTGCTGCCATTGTTTTGTTTGTAATCATGATTCGGGCTAAGCAAAAAAATCGCAAGCGAACAATGATTATTATGGCCGTCCTTTTAATCGCTCCTTCTCTTATTTTTTCCCCGATTATTATTGCCAATCTTCCTCGTTTTTTTCAACAGACAAAGGAAGCGCAAGTACAAAATAAAAGAAGTAATGAATGCTATCAACGTTGGACCGCCACTGCCCCGACTTCGGAACGAAGGGCAGAACTCATTGATCCATTAGGTTTTCGGATCACGCATGCCGTTTCTTGGCGCGAACTTGGATCATCTGAATACAATGATGGGACTAGTTATTATCTAGAACACGACCCTCTTCTCATAAAATCCATTGGTTTTAAGAACCCCGCCACTTGCTCGCCAATTCCTGCTAATCTTAAAAGGGATTTTTCCATTCTCGTCCTTAATAGCAATCTTGATCACTATTGGCAGCAATACGCAAAAGCACATAATTATGTAAATGACCATACAAAAAAATCGACTTTAAACTTAAATGGAATTCAAGCTCAAGTCTGGGATTACTTTTATGAACGAACGGTTGTCTTGGAAAAAAATGGAAAAACATATGTTTTGGTATTTAGCTCCAATCAAAAAGAGCATCAGATTATTTTCAAGTCTTTTCGCTTGACTCAATAACGGCGAACCAGTATTTTGACAGTTAACCGTTTATTTGATAATATTATTTATAGCAAATAGCAGTCTAAAGGTTAGGCCGGCATCAGATTTTCCGGTTAAAAGGTCGAAAAAGACTGACTATTTCAAAATAGAATTAGTAATTTAGGAGAATTCAAGAAATGGCCAAAGCATCACAAAAGGATCAGGAATTCGTCGAACTATTAGTTAAATCAATTGTCGATCGGCCAGAGGATGTGAAAACCGAGCGAGCAGTCGATGAAATGGGTGTCTTAATCACCCTGAAAGTAAACCCTCAAGATTTGGGTCAGGTGATTGGCCGGCAAGGCCAAACCGCCAAAGCTATCAGAACTCTACTTCGAGTAGTGGGGGCAAAAAATCATGCTCGCGTCAACCTCAAGATTTATGAACCAGAAGGTTACAGAAAACCTTATCCGAGAGAAGCTGGTTCTGACACCTCATCGGCGGTCGATGATCTGAAATTATAAACAAAAACTTCTATACTCGGAAAAAACCGAGGGAGGACAAAAGTCGCAAGTTGTGATAAAATATACTTGTGACTTTTGTTTTCTATGAGATTTGATATACTGACAATTTTTCCCAAAATTTTCGACTCTTACCTTGGCGAGAGTATTTTAAAGCGCGCTCAAAATAAAAAAATAATTAAAATAAAAGTGCATGATTTTAGAAAATTCACAATAGGTAAACATAAACAAGTGGATGATCGGCCATATGGCGGCGGACCGGGCATGATCTTAAAAGTCGAGCCGATTTATAAATGTTTAAAATCAATCAAACGAAAGAAAAAATCAAAAGTCATTTTGCTTGATCCGGCTGGTAAACAATTCAACCAAAATTTAGCCAAAAAATTATCCAGTTTAGAACAGATGATCTTAATTTGCGGACGATATGAGGGTTTTGACGAAAGAGTAAAAAAATATGTGGATGAGGAAATATCAATCGGTCCATACGTTTTAAGCGGCGGGGAACTGCCGGCCATGGTTTTAGTCGAGGCAATTTCCAGGGAAATTTCCGGGGTTTTGGGGGATAAAACTTCGGTAAGTGATGAAACTTATTCAAAAGGCCTGGATTATGTTGAATACCCCCAATACACGCGGCCCAGGCAATTTTTAGGCGTGAAAGTGCCAGAAATTTTGCTTAACGGCAACCATCAAACTATTATAACTTGGCGCAAAAATAAAACAAAAAGAAGAAAATTATTATAAAACCACAGAAATATGTTTCTACAAAAATATATCGGCGCGCTTGAGGACAAAAATTTTGTTAAACTCTGGATTTCCCAGCTTCTTTCCGAGCCAGCCGGGCATATGCTTAATTTTCTGCTGGCAATTAGGATTTATCAACTAACTGGCAATAATTTCATTGTCAGTATTTTTATTGTTATTGTCAGTATTCCGCCGGTATTATTTTCTTCTTTCGCCGGGGTAATTGCCGATCATGTTGACCGGAAACTCGTGATGGTTTTTTCTAATCTAATCAGAGCGATTGTTGTTTTAGGATTTTTTATTTTTCATACTGTTCCCGCTGTACTGCTAGGATTGGCTTTTGTTATTTCTATTGTCTCACAATTTTTCGGCCCGACTCAAAGCGCTACAATACCGACTTTTGCCAAACGCGAGCATCTTTTTCAGGCCAATTCGATTTTTCTTTCAACTACTTATGCTTCATTTCTAATTGGCTACGCCCTAGCCGGACCCCTTCTCTACCACTTAGGCGATAAAATAAATTTTATAATTCTATTTACGATGTATTGTCTGGCTATGATTGCCAATCTGTCTCTTCCTTCTTTAAAATTTGTTTTAACTCGGGAAGAAAAAGTAGTTATTATAAAAAGTTTCAAATATGTATATAGAAAAATCATTGAGGGCCTGAAAATTATCAAAGACACCCGGGCTATTCTTTATTCAATTTTACAGATGACTTTTATTTTTGTGGCGGAACGTGCCATTATCGGCTTAGCTCCGGATATTGCCCAAAAATATTTTCATTTTAAAGTTGATGAAATCAGTTATTATTTAATTATCCCGATTGGCCTGGGTGCCTTGGTTGGCGCTTTATTTGTAAACCGAATTAAAAAATATTTTTCCAGAAGAAAAATTATCAATTGGGGCCTGACTTTTGCCGGCGTATCTTTAGTATTGCTGCCTTTTTATTATCTGGCTTATGATCTTTTCGGACGGTTTGGCATGCTTGCTTACATCAGCCTGCTCTGCGTTCTGACCGGCTTTACTGATGTCTGTGTGATTGTCACTGCCCAAACCCTAATTCACGAAACGTCGTATGACGGCAGCCGCGGGCGCATTTTTGGTAATTTAATTGCCTTTATGAATATTGTCAGCATCCCGGTGATCCTCTTAGTCGGACTGGCCGCTAATTATTATGCCGCCACCTATGTTATCGGCACAGTGGGCATCTTGCTGACTATTGCTGGGTTAACTAGCCGCTTCTTCTATAAAAGATCTCTGCGCTTATTGGTAAAAAATATCAAAGCTTGACAATAATCAAAATAAGGTATATTATAAAAAGTGCAATAGGATATTAGGAATTTTGGCTAAAATAAGCTAAAAAAAGAAAGGAGACAATAAATTCTAGACTATAAAAGTACATTTTAAAACCTAGGAGAAAAAACAGTGATCTCTAAAAATAATTTGGGGTTCTCTGTTTTTTCTTCAAGTAAGAAAATGAACTTTGACAATCAAAAAGTGATAGAGATAGCTAAAAAAAACAGCGCCAAGTGATGGAGATAAGAAGGTTGAAGTTGAGGACCAGCAATTGTATGACCTATTTTTGCTGATGTATCCTGTCTTCTGCCTTCTTACTTCCGTCACTTGGAGAACGTCAAATCCTTATAATAATTTATCTCCAGTTTTGAAGATATTTCTGGATTTCCCTCAATTTATTTTGAGGATAAAAAATCTTTTTTTGAGAGTTTGATCCTGGCTCAGGATGAACGCTGGCGGCGTGTCTTAGGCATGCAAGTCGAACGAGTCCGGCGCAAGCCGGACAAGTGGCAAACGGGTGCGTAACACATTGGTAACCTACCTCTTGATGGAGAATAACCTTCCGAAAGGAAAGCTAATTCTCCATAGTATGATTAACCGCAAGGTTTATCATTAAAGGCGCAAGTCGTCAAGAGAGGGACCTATGGTCCATCAGCTAGTTGGTGAGGTAACGGCTCACCAAGGCGATGACGGATAGCGGGCGTGAGAGCGCGACCCGCCTCACTGGAACTGCGACACTGTCCAGACTCCTACGGGAGGCTGCAGTCAAGAATCTTCCCCAATGGGCGAAAGCCTGAGGGAGCGACGCCGCGTGACTGAAGAAGCCCTTCGGGGTGTAAAGGTCTTTTCTTAGGGAAAAAGCCCGTAGATTTATTTTACGGGATGATTGTACCTAAGGAATAAGAGGCTGCTAACTTCGTGCCAGCAGCAGCGGTAATACGAAGGCCTCAAGCGTTATCCGGATTTATTGGGCGTAAAGAGCTCACAGGTGGTTTGATAAGTTTTTGGTTAAATCTTGATGCTCAACATCAAGGCCGCCAAAAAAACTATCAGACTTGAGGATAGTAGAGGCAGACGGAATTGCCGGTGTAGCAGTTAAATGCGTTAATATCGGCAAGAACACCAAAGGCGAAGGCAGTCTGCTGGAATATTCCTGACACTACAAGAGCGAGAGCGTGGGGAGCGAATGGGATTAGATACCCCAGTAGTCCACGCTGTAAACGATGGGCACTAGACATTGGAAGTATCGACCCTTTCAGTGCCGTTAAAGTTAACACCTTAAGTGCCCCGCCTGGGGAGTACGGCCGCAAGGCTAAAACTCAAAGGAATTGACGGGAACCCGCACAAGCGGTGGAGCATGTGGTTTAATTCGACGATAAACGAGAAACCTTACCAGGGCTTGAAATCCAGCTGCATCCCTTGGGAAACCGAGGGAGCCTTCGAGGGTGCTGGACAGGTGCTGCATGGCTGTCGTCAGCTCGTGTCGTGAGATGTCGGGTTAAGTCCTTTAACGAGCGCAACCCTTATTAGATGTTAAAATATTCATCTAAAACCGCTGTCTTTAAGACAGAGGAAGGTGGGGATGACGTCAAGTCAGCATGGTCCTCTGACGCCCTGGGCCACACACGTGCTACAATGGCTGGTTACAATGGGCCGCTAAGTCGCAAGATGGAGCTAATCCCATCAAACCCAGTCTCAGTTCGGATTGGAGGCTGAAACTCGCCTCCATGAAGCCGGAATCGCTAGTAACCGCGAATCAGCTATGTCGCGGTGAATACGTTCTCGGGTTTTGTACACACCGCCCGTCACGCCAAGAGAGTCGGTAATACCCGAAGTCCCGCTTAAAACGGGATGAAGGTAGGATCGATGATAGGGGCGAAGTCGTAACAAGGCACCGGTAGCGGAAGCTGTCGGTGGATCACCTCCTTTCTAAGGAGTATAAAAATGGGTTTATGAATAACTTCATAAACTTCCGGTCGAATTTGGCGTTCTTATCTCTATCGCTTTCTGGTTGTCAAGGAAAGCTACAAGCTGGCCGGTCTTTACAAATCCAGCTTTTTTTGATAATATTTTTATATAAGTTTTTGGGGCGCGTAGCTCAGTTGGTTAGAGCGCGTCACTGACCCGCCTGCCAGAGTACAGAGCATGAAGAACGTTAAAAAATTTATAATAAAATTAAAATTTTATCACTACTGGTGGGCGACTAGCTCAGTCGGTTAGAGCGCGTCACTGATAATGACGAGGTCTCAGGTTCGATTCCTGAGTCGCCCACCAGTGATTGATAAATATGTTACTCTGTACGGCGGGCAGGTAATGACGAGGTCATAGGTTCGACTCCTATCGCGCCCACCATTCTTCCCACAAGCGAAGAATATCCATCAATAAAAAGAGCGTTTTGCTCTTTTATTTTTATACAAAAAAATCAAGAAGACCCTGAATGGGTCTTCTTTGAAGGAACGGGTTGACTCCCTGAAGCACGTCTGCGAACATTATTCCCACGACTTTATCGCGGGAAGCTCCCATTTCTACGAGACTTTCAACGTGTCTCATCCGACTTGCCCGAACTCTTCTTCCTAGTTCCGGATCATCTTCTAACAAAAACTCTTCAAATTCTGCATCGGTCATTAGGTTTACCTCCTTAGGAGCCTGGACTTGATTACTTGTCATCAGGTAGCTCATCAAGCTTCCGAAGCTGCTCCCTCAGAGAACGCAGGATAGGCGTATCCCTCTTTGTGGGGCAGGCGTAACCTGCAACTCGTTTCTTCTCCTGGGCTATTTGACGCAGAATACTCGCTCTCCTCATGGCCTTCAAGGTCAATTTGGATATTTCTCGTTTGTCTTGCGGCATCGTTTTTCACCTCCCTAAGAACGCATTTGCCTAACCCCGGACTATCATTAAAGAAAAATAGGGTCAAGTTTAATTCTTATTTCTATATGGAAAATAAGGCAAATTAATGATAGAATAAAACCAGATGAAAAAGCTAGAATTAAAATTAACCAAATTTTCAGAAGTTCTTCAAAAAGAACCTGATTTTGATTTTGTAAAAAAATTGATCAAAAAATTTCCCAAGAGCGAAATTTATTTGGTCGGAGGCGCAAGCCGCGATATTATCTTGGATAGAAAAACAAAAGACTACGATTTTGTTATTAGAAATGTAAAACTCGCTGATTTAGAAGAATTTTTAAAAACTTTGGGTCAAGTCAATCTAGTCGGGAAAACTTTTGGTGTTTTGAAATTTCAACCAGAAAAATCTAAACTTGAAGCCATAGATATTGCCTTGCCAAGAACTGAACATTCGATTCATTTGGCCGGCGTTTACCGGGATTTTAAAGTCCAGTCTGATCCGCAATTGCCAATCGAAAAGGATTTGGAAAGGCGGGACTTTACTATTAACGCCATGGCTTTTGAAATAAAAAATGCTAAATTTGTTGATCCGCAAAACGGTCTTTCGGATTTAGCAGTTAAAAAAATAAAGGCCGTCGGAAAACCGGAGTTAAGATTTAAAGAAGATTATTCAAGGATTTTGCGGGGATTAAGATTTGCCACAGAATTGGATTTTGAAATTGAGGATAAAACCTGGTTGAATATGAAAAAAATGGTCGGATATCTCAATGAAACGGCGATTCCCCGCGAAGTAATGGCTAAAGAAATTGTCAAAAGCTTTAAAGCCAATCCAGTCAAAACTTTCGATTTATTCGAAATCTCCGGTGTTTTTAGGGTTCTAATGCCCGAGGTCTTGGCCATGAAAGATTGCCCGCAACCAAAGAATTTCCATTCGGAAGGTAATGTTTGGAATCATACGCGCTTGACTTTAGAAAAACTGGGTGGCTCTGAATTCAAAAAAGAATTTGGCTGCCAAGAAATTTCGGAAGAACTGATTTTTTCCTCTCTTTTTCACGATTTAGGCAAACCCTTTACTATTCAAACTCCGGAAAAAGACGGAGTGCCGAGAATCAGGTTTTACGAACACGATATCAAAGGCGCGAAAATTGCCCAAAATATCTGTGAAAGATTAAAACTCTCATCTTACCAAGGCAAAGTTAAGGCAGAAAATATCGAATGGTTAGTTAAAAATCACATGCTTTTTACGCGAGGCACGGTTTTAGGCATGAAAAATTCCACCATTGAAAAATATTTCTTTTCCAAAATCTATCCTTCTCGGGACTTATTAAAGCTGATTTTTGCCGACATAATTTCCACTATCCACGAAAATGGCCAGCCATTTCTTGAAAATTATCAAGAAGCAAAAATCAGAATAAAAGAAATTGAAAAAATAGGCTACAAGGACAATGAACCAAAATTATTACTGAATGGTCAAGAAATAATGAAGGAATTTAATTTTAAATCCGGTCCGAAAATCGGTGAGCTTCTAAAAGCCCTGAGAGAAGAGCAACTTTCCGGGAAAATAAAAAAGAAACAGGAGGCTTTAGAGTTTTTAAAGAAATATCTGAAAAAATAAAATGTACAAGGAAATTCAAGTAGAAGAAGTTGGGGCAAAAAAAAGGTTGGATAAATTTTTAGCCCTGGAATTCCCAGAATTCTCCCGTTCTCATCTGCAAAAATTGAATGAAGATGGATTAATTTTGGTTAATGATAAAAAAGTACCCTCACATTATTTTTTAAAAACCGGTGATTGCATAAAAATTGATCTAATTTGCCCTAAAAAAATTGACCTCTCCCCGGACCGCCAAACCAAGCTGGATATAGTTTTTGAAAATGATGATTTTCTAGTGATTAACAAACCAACCGGTTTGGTTGTCCACCCAGCCTTAAGCTATAAAGAAAAAACTTTAGTTAACCAGCTTCTTGCTTATTATCCGGAAATTAAAAACGTCGGGGAAGATCCATTGCGCCCCGGTATTGTTCACCGTTTGGACAAAGAAGTGTCCGGACTTTTAGTTATTGCTAAAAATCAAAAATCCCATGAACACCTAAAAAAACAATTCCAAGAACATAGAGTAAAAAAAGAGTATTTAGCCCTGGTTTACGGAATAATGAAAGAAAAAAGAGGGATGATAAATTTTAAAATTACCCGAGGAAAATCAGGCAAAATGGTGGCTAAACCATTAGCCGAAGAAGGTAAAGAAGCCTTGACTGAATTTGAAGTAATGAAATATGCGAGAAACAAAACGCTGGTTCTGCTAAAACCCCAGACCGGTCGCACCCATCAGCTTCGTGCCCACCTCAAAGCAATTGGTCATCCGATTGTCGGCGATCCTTTGTATAAACTTAGAAAATTAAAAATTAAAAACGAACCCTCAAGAATACTCTTGCATGCCAGAACTCTAGGCTTTTATGACTTGAAAAATAAATGGTTGGAATTCAATTCTCCTATGCCCGCTGAATTCAAAAAATTTATCTAGTCTTGATTAATAAGGCTTTTTATCTTATAATTAGGTAGTTAAAATTAATAAAAACTTATGGAAAAATTACCAGAACTTAAACCAGGGCAAACAATTCGGGTCCATCAAACAATCAAAGAAGGAGGCAAAGAAAGAATTCAAATCTTTGAGGGCATTATTATCGGAATCAAAGGGGGAAAAAGCCAGTCCGCCACCTTTATGGTCAGAAAAATTTCTGAAGGAATTGGCGTCGAAAAAATCTTTCCCCTGCATTCACCGACTATCAAAAACATTGAGATAGTGAAATCAGCCAAAGTCAGAAAAGCTAAGCTTTATTATCTTCGTTCTAAAAAAGCCAAGAGATTAAAAGACGCATAATACTCGCCCAGGTGGTGGAACTGGTATACACACAAGCCCGAGGAGCTTGGCTCATTTGAGCGTGCGGGTTCAACTCCCGCCCTGGGCATATAGTCTATAAATATTATTTCTTTCGTCCGCACCAAAAAATCTATACGATTTTATTTTTTTGTTTTTTGACTATTGACAATGAATAAATTTTGTGCTAATATATTTTGTTAGTTCATTATAAAAGGTGTGTCCATAAAAAAGGAGGATTGTCATGGGTGAGCTATATGATATATTCACCGGTCAAATAACTCAGTCCGTCCGTGATTTGGCCCTTAGGGATAAAGAAGACCGCCAAAAAAAGTGCATATTCTGGAGCTTAATTTTCGTCGTCGGGGCAGGTATCGCCGTTTTGCTAGTAAGGAATTTCGGGTTATCCAGTGCCTGGCCGGCTATAGTTGTTGATCTAGTCATCATGACCTTTGCCATCTTGATGGGCTACCAAGCCAAACAATGGCATGACTTTTTAAAAAAAATCGACAATCAATAATCCACAAAAGAGTCAAGCCCTGTGCGTAAGTACGGGGCCTTCTTTTTGAAAAAATCTAGTCAGAACATCTAAAATTTGCTAGAATTTCTGTTTTTTGTTTACTCTTGACATATTTCTTCGGTTTATGTTAAGCTGGGTTACTGCTCTCAGATCTCTGTTCATCACAATTTACTGGTCACTTTAACCGAGGTCAGACCCAAACTTAAAAAGGAGGGTTTATGGAACTTAGGCTTAGTCTGACTCAAAAACTGTGTCAGAGACAAGAACTGACTCAGCGTCTTGTGATCGGGCAACTATTCACTCTGCGACTGGCTCTGATACAGGAGCTCCGCTCGGAACAATATCGGCCGAGGGCCGAGTGTCCGGAGTGCGGAAGAAAGTTGACGCCCGGAGAAATCATTCAGGGTTTCAATGATGACCCTAGAGATTTCACTACCTGCTGTACCGGTTGCGGGCGCCGCTTCGAGCCCAAGCTGATTTGTTTCGCTGATGGTGCTAGGGTTGAACTGCCTTTCTTCTGCAACTCTCAAATGCTGGAACAATTGCGGGGCAAGGAATTACTTTCACCCAAACAGCTGGCAAGAAGACATCCTGCCATCTACCGTTCGGCAATTGTTCATCATGGAGGAATCTCCCAAGCATTCAAGGAGATCGGAATCAACTACCAGTTTGAGGAAATCCCCAACTGGCAGGCTAAGGTAGAGCCCTTTCTCGGACGGCTGCCTGATGGAATGATTGCTCGTTGTGTTGATGTTTCCCCGTCTGTCATTAGACGGATGCGTCAGAAGCAGGGAATCGGACCATACACCAGAAGAAAGTTGTCGGCTGAAGTAACAACCTAGTTGTTCCTCTATTATCAAGGCTCCTTGAGATTTATTCTCGGGGAGCCAATTTTTAATTTGCCAAACGATAATAAAACTGATAGCATTTTATTGTCTGGTAACAGCTAGACGGGTAAATAAATTCGGAGTACTTTTTAATATCAAACATTATTGCGGGCAACTAGCTCAGCTGGTTAGAGCGTTCGGTTTACATCCGAAAGGTCGGGGGTTCAAATCCCTCGTTGCCCACCATAAATTGTAATCTTATGAAATTTTTAATCGGCGGCGTAGTTATAATAGTTGGCGCAATTTTGGTCATCAAAACCGAGTGGTTTTATAATTTTACCGGTCCAATTGACTGGGCAGAAAGACATCTGGGCATAGAGGGAGGAACCAGAATTTTTTACAAATTAATCGGTGTAATTTTAATTATCGGCGCTTTTATAGGCATGACTGGCGGCTTTGGCTGTATCTTTAGTAAAATCTTTACTTCAAATTCAGTAACTCCAAATATTTAAAAAAACGGGCCCTTAGCTCATTTGGTAGAGCGCCGCATTTGCACTGCGGAGGTGACCGGTTCGAATCCGGTAGGGTCCACCAAAAACGACTTGTTGCTCTTTTTACGATCCTAGGTGCTTATACACATTTATAAAATAGATTATTAATTTTTATATATGGAAAAAGAACCAGTACCTTATTCAGTTGAAGATAAATTTAAACAACAAATTGGTAAAAGATTTAATCTTTGGACTTCAATTATTGAAGAATCTGGAGTCAGCCAAGAAACGAAAAACGAGATTATAAAAATATTGTCTGATTTTAGAGATAACGCCTTTGATACTAACCGGTGGCAAGATGTTGGTGATGCTTTTTACGGGGTAATAACGTTGATGTTAACTGCTACTGAACATGATGATAACAAAGCTGAAGCAAAAGTGCTGTTTCACAATATTAGAGATGACGTTTGGGCATTATTTAAAGAAATAAAAAATTAAAGTTTGCTAACTCTTAATGTTTTGCTCAAATATCACAATCACATGTTAAAAAATTAGTGAAAGAGGAAATAATAACTTAAATTAATACAAAAGGCGGGCTAAAAACCCGCTTTTTTTGTATTCTTGACCTTTTAAAATCAAGCTGATAATATTAGAACATTGTCAAAATTGCTCTGTGTAACAAAAAACTTATCAACCTAGGAGGTATTTCATGGTTGAAGGAAGTGTAGTGACGGCAAAGTTTCAGTTTCATGGTACCGAAGGCAAAGCTCTCTTCAGAATAGGTTATCGGGGGGAATTCCAAGTGGTAAGCGTTTCTTTTCTTTTTCCCGAAGCCAACAAAGATTGCTGCGATAAGCTGCTGGCAAGAGCCGGGGAGCTTGAACTAAAAGAGCTTAAAAAAACTGGAAATGGGTGGCCACAAACATTCGGCCATGGGATAGCAAGCTTAGAACCCTGGAATGCTGTAGTACTTAGATGCAAGACACAATCGGATGAAAACTGGTTTCTGACGCTCGACGCTGTAGAAAGCCTCGTTAAGACGCTTACCCAACAGATAAGCGGCCTGGAAATACGCAATTTCGAGTTTTTCATTCTTCCCTTGTAGCATTGTCCTTTATGAAACCGGGGTCGGATACAATGTCCGACTCTTTTTATTTATAAAAAATTGGGTTAAATTAAAACCTGCCTTGATAGTTTAATTATTTCTAATCTACTCTGGTCAGCCAGGAGGCATTAAATCCAGGAATAATCAAATATTCTTTGCCTTCGATCGCTAATTTAAACCTGTTTCTGTATAAGCCCATCTGATAAGGCGCTTTGAAGACAAATCTGAAGGTGGCGGTTTGCCCGGGTTTAACCGATTTTTCTTTAAAATGAATGCCTCCTGAAAAAGTCGGCCAGCTTGAATCTCTAAAATAACTCTCTCTTAAATCTGCGTCATAAATGTTTAAAACTACATATTGTTGCCAGGTGGTTATTCCGGTATTTTTTATTTTAACCTCTGCGGTGCCTTTTTTTGTTTTTAACATGGCTGGCGCAGCGGAAATCGAAACAAACTCTGCCTGGCTGCCGGAAAAACGGATATCGCCATAAGAATTAATATCAATGCCAGCCGAATCAACCCTGATTAAACGCGGGTATTCGCCCTGGATGGTTATATCATTTCTGTCTTTGTATTCCAGTTTAAAAATCGTATAATAAGTCCCTGTCCAGGCTGGTGAATAAAGTGTCAATTTATAAGTGGCATATTGTCCTGGTTTAACTTTTGTTTCAGAAAAGGTAAAACCGCCTCTTTCGTTCGGCCATTTTTCCGAAGAAAAAGAACTGTTTCTGTAATCACCATCATAAACATTCAGAACCACGTTTTTATCCCAAGTAGTTAAACCGGTGTTTTTGAATTTTAAAATAACCGGCACTTTCCAGATATCTAAAACTGCCACCGGTACATTTTGTGATTGCACTTTCGCTTGCCACAATGAATCAACTCGTGAAGCCACTGAATGCTGGCTGCCTGGTATTTCCGTGCCATCCGTTCTCTTTAAAGTAAAATAGTTAGAAAAATTACCTATTTGATTAGGGCTTTTCATGTAAAAAGTGAAGTTAGCTTTTTCCTGGCTTTTTACTTCAGTTTGGTCGAAGCTGATTTTACCCAAATCATTCAACCATTTATTGTAGTATTTATTTTTTTGGCCATTTTCGTCTGTGATATACAAAAATACATCATTTTTATTCCAGGTTTTTAAACCGATGTTAGTATATTGAATCACAACTTTTTTTAGGGTATTCGGAAAAGTCGCCAGCAAAATATTGTGGGAAAAACTATTGGCGGCGTATTCCAAGCCAGTAACAGTTATTGAAAGACTAAAACTGGTATTAGCTAACACATCATCTCCCCATTTTAGAAAAAAGCTTTCGGTATAATGGACATAATCATTGGGCGCCTTTATTTTAAAAACAAAATTGCCAGTCTCCCCTGGAGCAACATTGGGCGTATCAAGATGAGCGACTTGAGTATCAGATAACCAGCTTGAGTCTTTAATCGGACTACCGGCTGCCACTGTTAAATACGGCATATCACTCACATAACTCCGCCAGGTGGTATTACCGTCATTTCGGAAACTAACCGTTATTTGAGCGGTTTCTTTTGTTTTAACAGCTAAGGAATTATTACTTTGTGAAATAAAAGTAGCGGCTTTAGTGGTTACCGTTGGCAACGGCGTCAGGGTCGTATATTTGGTTTGCGTCTCTTCGCGTATTGTTGACAATAAATTGTAAATATTCTGGCCTGGGCAGATATTCGGTTCTAAATCTCGGTGCCCGACAATATTTGGTAAATCGCCAGAACCATTAATAGTACTAGTGCCATTAGGCATTATCCCCAAATCCCTAGATTTTATGCCTATTAAATTGGTCAATGAATTCCTAGCCGCATCTGATAAAGTGTCAGTTGTTTCATAATTACCCAGAACAGAAATACCAATGGTGCCATAATTGTAACTAACATCTTTTATCTCATCAAAGGCGTGTCCGCCCACTGCTCCGTCGCCGCCATATCTTCCTTCATAAATATTACCAGCTAGGTCAATTAAATAATTATAGCCGATATCGCCCCAACCCCTGACAATAGCGTGCCAATAGTAAATTCCGCGAACAGTGGCCGCAGGATCAGCGCCCCCATTTGAACCAGCCGTATGGTGGATAACGAATTTTTTAACTGGTTCGTATTCAGTTGGCCACAAAACATTGCCAGCTGAATCAAAACGGTAAGATTCATCTGCACCCCAGCCTGCCCGGGAAATTACATTGATCTCTGTTTGAGCCAAAGCGACTAATTTTCTAAAAACTTTAGTGACTAAATTAGAACTGCTTTTCTGTACTTCAGTATTTAAATAAAATATTGTTATTTTTGAAGAATTAAAATTAATATTATCATTAAAAACAATTTTATACTGGAATTGACCTGAAGGGCTGACGAAAATCGGTTCAGAGAGATATTTATCAGTTTCGTTCTTAAAATAACCAGAACCTTCTAGTTTGTACCAGGGCGACCAATTATTATCATAAGTTCTTATATAAAACTCTAAATTTTTATCAAACATCCTCGATTCCAAACCAATTACGTTAAAATCAAAATCGGCCTGATAAATTTTTGAAAGATATTCGTTATTTGAACTTAAGTTGTTTGACAAAATGAAAAATGAATCAATTTTACCTTCTTTAGTTTTAATCGGGCTTTCCGCTTTTGTATCTATTGAAATAAAAAAAATAATTGCAGTCAGGGCAATTATTCCAAATATATAAAAAAGTTGTTTTTTTGCTTTAGTTTTTTTCATGTTTATTTTTGTTTTGTATCTATATTATAGCGCATTTTCTGAGTTTTGTCCAGACTTACCAATTATTGCTAAAATCTCTGTCAGAATCCAAAACGTGGCTGGTAAAGCATACTTAAACCTTTGTCCATTATCGGATATTATTCTTCATTTTTCTGTTTTTCAAGTTCTTCAGCTGCTTTACGATATGCTCTGGCAATTTGTTCATTTCCTTTCTTAGCCTGTGACTCCGCCATGCTTCGATAAAATTCAACTTCTTCTTCCTTATTAGAAAAAGGGCTTTGTTTTTCTTGAAGTCCGGGTATGTCGTATGCAGAGGTGTTTAACGATTTATCCTTAGCCCATTCCTTAGCCCTTTTTAAATACTCATTCGCAGCCAGAAATTTATGCTCGTCTGAAAGTTTCTGGTATTCCCTGATCAAGCGATCTAGTTCTTGTTGAGGATCCGGTTGTTCTTTTTGTTCTCTCATTTGTTCCTTCATATGTTTCTTATTTAATAACTATTACATTATTTTAAATCTAGCCTTTTGTTCTGTCAAGCTCAATTTTTTTTATAACCACCAAAATGCCAACAAAAATCCAAAACATAACCGATAAATCGTTTTTAAAATAAGGAGTGTCAACCATTCCGTGAATTAAGATACAAATCATAAAAGCCATCAAACCCAAGACTAGTTGATAATAAAAATTCGAAGTAATTTTTTTTCTGATAAAAACTGCCGATTCTTTAAAAAACCTTATAATTAACCAGAGAAAAGCAACAAGTCCGGCTAACCCCAATTCTGTCCAGACTGCCAAATAAAAATTGTCAGGGTAAGGAAATAATTCAACATGGGCTGGATCGCGATAAATGTTATAGATAATCGGAAAACCAGCTAAGCCTGCGCCTTGGATTGGCCGGGCTTTTAGCAACCTTACTGTTCCTTTCCACATCACAATATGGACATCAGTTGAGGTGTCAGTGCCTTTAAAAACAGAAGTGGCCTGTTCCCGTGTTATTGGTACGACAAAAACTAAAACAACAACGATTAAAATTGACAGCCAAAACCATTTTTTATATTTATTAAAGAAGCTTAAAAAAATGAAGGCGGAAAAAATTCCTAGAAAAGCGCCTCTGGTCATTGATACTAAAAGACCAATCAGGGAAAAAAGAATCACTCCCCAAATAAATAACTTGGGAAAAATCGGTTTGATAATTTTTTCTTTATTTACCATCACAAAAGCCAAAAAAATCGACATAATCGGTGCTAAAAATTTGCCGACTGCAGTAGGAAATGGAAAAAACGAAGTCGCTCTTTTGGGAATCTCGGAAATATAAGGTTCAATCCCCGGCCATAGGCCAAGATATTGCTCCAAAGCCAACAATGAAACAAACAAAGAAGAACAACCTAGGGCATATAGTATTAATTTAACTTGGCTTTCTGTCTTTATTGTGTTAATAAAGACCAAAAATAACAATATTGGCTCAATAAAATAAGCTTTATAAATACCTAAAGCGGCTCTTTTATCGGGAGAGATAAGTATCGCAACAATTCCAACTAACAAAAACATTGAAATAACCCATTTAAAATTGCTCCATTCAATTTTCTCTTTTTTAACAACAACTTTAATAAACCACACTAGAAATACCGCTAAAATCAGGGCTTCCAGAAAAGTAAAAGGAATAAACCAGATTTGGAATCTGATTATATAAACAGGTAAAAATAGGCTAATTATCGCCAAAGCCCAAGTTAGCCGGCGCCAGGCGACAAAAAGAAAGAGGAAAAAAGCAATAATTAATAAAACAACTTGCCACATATTATTTAAGCATCTCTTTAGTTTTTAAAATAAGATTCTGAACTGCGACTAAAAGTCCGATTAGAAACCAAATGTGCATAATATATAAAATTGAAAAAGTTTGGTATTGAATAATTACTCCCAAAAAGGTGACAAACAGAGCGAACATCACTGTTTTTAAATAAGCATCCTGGGCTTTTTGAATTGCCTTGATTGATCTAAAGAATAAAATGCCTAGAACAAAAAGGAAACTTAATAATCCAAAAATTCCGGTTTCTGCTAAAATTTCTAAAAATTCGTTATTGACAATTAGCCAGCCAGTTTCTGGTTGGATTAAAGGATAGTGTGCCACGTAAGGGCCAAAGTTACCAGTGCCGATTCCTAACCAGGGGTGTTCACGAAAGGCAGAATAGGCTTGGGAAAAAGTTTCAGCTCTATCTGTATAGGAAGCGCCTGTAAACAAAGAAATTGCCTGAGTGGAAAATTTACTAACAGCAAGATTAAAATCCTGGGTCAAGCCGAAAACCCGCATAAAAACAAAATATACTATCAAAAGCACGGCTAAGAATATTAAAATATTTTTCAAGGAGAAAATATTTTTTAAATAAAAAATAAAAATTAATATCAGGCAAAAACCAAGAGCTAGATAAGCGGCCCTCGACAAGGCTAAAATAAAATTAATTAAAGAAAAAGATAAAATAATAATCAACCAATACCATTTGAGATAACTCTTTCTTGCTAACAAAAAAGCAAGAACCAAGCATATCGGTAAAAGTAGATAATTGGCAAGATATAAAGGCTCTAAAAAAGTTGATTGAATTCTAGGAAAACCGAAAACTTTCATGGTGTACATTTCTCTAAGACCGGTGATTGAGGTAGGCAAACCGATTAAATCTCCAGCAAATTGAAAAATGCCAAAAATTGTTACTAACAATGTTATTAATAAAATAACTTTTATTAGTTTTTCCAATTTATCTTTAGAATCAACTAGATTAGTGACTGTAATCCCGATTAAAATTGTAAAGGCAGTGAATAAAAACACGGTTACTGCCCTAGAAAGATTAACTGCCTGGGTAAAAGACACGACATTGATTATCAGAAAAATTATTAACGGAATAAAAATAGGATTACTCTTAAATCTGACATTTTTTTCTACCAGCATTTTCAAAAACCATGATAAAATCGTAATTGCCCCTAAAATTTGTGAGATTCTCAAGGTCATTGCAGAAATTTCCAGTGAACCCAGTCTTTCAAAAGGAATAAAAAAAGCAATCAACAAAATCCCCCAAAAAGGATTTTTAAAAATCAAAAAAACAAATAAAACAAAAAAGGCTAAGGCCAAAATTATTGGCAGGCTTAAAACGCCAAAAAAACTTATCAACACCCCTAATAATATGGCTAATATTAGGGAAAAACTAAGGATTATTAAATCTATTCTTTTTATAACCATCTTGTTTCTTTTTTAAGATAGGCTCGGTATCCGGATCTAAAACCAAGAAACGGAGTCGCCAAAGCCCTTGGCTTTCCTTTGCCGTAATAAAACATGCAAACCAGAACCGGTCTTAATTTTCTAAAAAATAGAATTGGCAAATAAATCTTTGGGAAATGTTTTAAAAAGAAGAGTATCTCATTATGAAAAAAATCAAAGTACCATTTTATCCGGTTAGGGCTTCTGGTTCCGCCGGCTAAAGCCAAATGTATATTATCAGCTCTTGGTTCAAAAATAATTTTGTAACCGGCTTCAACTACCCTCAAGGAAAAATCGGTTTCCTCGCGCATCGCATTACCGATTAATCTTTCATCAAAGCCACCAACCTCAAATATTACTGATCTTCTAAAAGACATATTGCCGCCTCTGGGCGCATTTATTTCTTGTTTAATATCGGAATTGGCATTAGGGAAAATCCGTCCGGTTTTGGAAACTCGGCACACTGGTCCAGTTGTTTCTCTGTTTAAATGAGTATTTTTATCAATCAACCGACCGCCCACTCCTGCAATTTTTAGATCGTCATAATTTGAAACATGATGTTGGATAAAATCGGGATTCTCCACCCGGCAATCGTCATCCATGAAAATAATTATTTCGCCGCTGGCCTTTTTAATGCCAAAATTTTTCGCCAAACAAGTTCCGACCCTTTCAATTTTGAAATATTTTATTTTTTGATTTTCTTTCTGTAAATCTTGAAGCAGTTGGTTTTCTTGTTTTGACTGGTCAACAATTATTATTTCAAAACTTGAATAACTTTGTTCTATTAATTGATTAACTAATTCATTTATTGATTGATAACGTTCTAATGTGGGAATTAAAATTGAAATAAATGGTTTGTTTTTCATAATATTTATTCCGGATATATTTCCGTGGCGGTTCCCTCTTTCTTGCTTGATAAAATTTCCAAAATCAATTCCTTGGTAAATCCTTTTAAAAGATAGAGGACGGCCAAATAAATTATTCCCGATACTACTATCTGAATTAAGACATTAGTTCCTTTCATAAAATACAAAAACCCGGCCATGATTAAACCGGCCAACAACGATTTTAAAAATAATTTATAAGGCAGCTTAAATTTCATAAATCTTAAAATAATCACATAGCCGATCACGGCAATTGAGCATTCGGTAATAACTGTACCAATGGCAGCCCCATAATATGAAAAAGGAGGAATTAAAACTAGGTACAAAATTACACCCAAAATAGCCACGGTCAAATACCCAAAAACCATCTGCCTCTGTTTGTTAATAGCGACAATGGTATGGCCGGAAAGTGAGCCTAAAAACAAGGCACCAATGGCAAATATAAGAATTTGAAAAATGGGGGCGGCAGCACTAAATTCTTTACCGCCAATCAAAATTACCAAAGGTTTGGCTAAAAATAGGCCGCCAACCACTAAAGGCAAACCAGTCATTATCAATAAATCAAAGGCTTTTTTAAAGACTTGGATAAATTTTTCCCGGTTTAAAAAGGCATAGTAAGACAAAATCGGCAATACCAAGCCGACAAACATATTGGGTAAAGTGACTAATATTTCAAGAATTTTATAGGCGGCGCCGTAAAGACCAACTACTTCCGAGGATTTCATTAAAGAGAGAAAAACCGTGTCGATTTTGAAATAAATGAGGTTCAGTATGACTGAAATAGCTAAAGGCCAGGTTTCAGAAAGAATATACCGCCAGTAGGCAAAATCAAATAAGAATTTAATTTTTACATACTGGTTAGCAAAGATGAAAATAATAAGGAAATTAGCAAAACTGCCTAAAACAACCGCTAAAATAATCGATAGAAGGCTAAATTTTAATTTCAAAAAAATAGAAACCAGGATTAAAAGAACAATTCTTCCGATAATTTCACCAATCACTACTTTTTTCATCACTAAATGTTTTTGGAAAATACCGACTAAAACCTGAGTCATCGCCACAAAGAAAAAAGAAAGGGTGCCCAATAAAATCCCGATTTTGACAATATGCGGATAAGGCAGGAAAAAACCGACCAGTACGGAGATTCCAAGAATCAAAATAGCGAAAATCGTTCTGATGCTAAAAACATTACCTACTACTTTTTGAGGATCAGCCTCCTTTTTCGAAATTTCGCGGACGACAATTAAGTATAGTCCCAGATCAGCAATGACAGAAAAGAATCCTAAATAAGAGATAATAGTCCAGTACTGGCCAAAACCACTTGGCCCCAAATATCTTTGCAGTAAAGCAACTACCACTAAGCCTAGTAAAGTGGTTAAAGCCTTTCCAACCACTTGAAGAATGGTATTACGGGCGACTTGCGAGGTTAATGACATAAATAAAAAAATATTTTTCGTTTAAATTTTAACATTTTAAAGGGTTTTGGTCAATTTAAAAAGAAATTGACAAACGCCTGTTTTTGTGCTAAAATTATATTAGTAAAACAAAAACCAAAATCATAAATAAAAACGGAAATTAGTGCTTGATTTTGGTTAAAGCACTTTTTTTATCTCCAAAAAATGTTTAAACAAAAACAAAAATATAGCCTCTACACTTGGAAAGAAATACTGCTTTCCGTTCTCTTTTCCTTTGTTGTTATAATTTCTTATGCCGGAATTGTAAATTACCTGGAAAAAAATTTGATTTTAAAGGCGAAAGCAACCGATTCTTATGATAGTTTATATCCAAAAATAGAGTCGGTCAGAGAACATCTTTTAGAGGGCTATCTAAGTCTAAATAGTCCACCAAAAAATAACCCGCGAGTTTTAGGCATAAAAACGCAAAGCGATGATTTGCCAGAATATCAGGCTGAAAGAATCAATCAAGCCTACCCCAATATAAGAATCTACCCAAATAAAGCCATCACCTTTTGGGTAGATTTTAAAAATACCGGCACTGAAACCTGGATGAATTCCGGCAAAAATTTCATTGCCCTGAATGTTACTGGGCCGGCTGGCAGAGAGAGTGCATTTAAAAACTCTGCTTGGAAAGAATATTATTACCGGCCCTGCCGGCTATCAAACCAGCAAGTTAAGCCAGGAGAAACTGGCCGGTTTACTTTTGTAATAAAAGCGCCGAATAAACCCGGAGATTATACTGAAAAATTCGGTTTAGTAGCTGAGGGTTTAGAGTGGATTTCCGGCGGTGAGTTTGAAATACCGATTCATGTTGTTTACCCCTATGAAGCAGAATTAGTCGCTTTAGCTTACCCAAGCATAAAAATTGAACCTCAAAAAGCTATTACAACCTGGGTTGATTTTAAAAACAAAGGTACTAAAACCTGGTATAATACCGGTAAAAATTTTATTGCGCTGAATGTTAGTGATCCCGCAGGACGATTAAGTCCTTTTAAACATAATTTGTGGAAAGAATACTATTACCGGCCGACTAGATTATCAACCAATGAAGTTAAACCTGGACAGATTGGCCGGTTTAAATTTGTCCTGCAATCTCCCGAACAAGAAGGTGAGTATCGAGAAAAATTTGGCCTGGTTTCAGAGGGCTTGATGTGGTTGCCTGGCGGCGAGTTTACTATACCAATCATGGTTCAAAAAAACACTCCACCGCCAGTCAATCCCTTGCCCCAGGAAGCTAAAATCAGAATCGGGCTTTTTAATACTACCTCGCCGATCACAATTAAAGCCAGCGGAGTCTATGAAATAAGAGATAATGATAATACACTTTTAAAGGAAGCGAATGGCAGTGAATCAACAATTACTTTTTTGAACAGCCAATATACTGTTTCAGCCACTGATTTTTCTCAAACAACAGACAAATATATAAGGCTCGTGCCAAAAGACCAAAACACGATTATGGAAATCCCTTCTTACGAAAATAGGCCTTCTTGGAATTTGACTTTAAATGATAACTTATTTAGAGGAACTTTAGAAATCCGTTATTCAACCAAAACTGCAAAACTTTGGTTAATTGAGGAAGTGCCCATGGAATCTTATTTAAGGGGCTTGGCTGAAGGAACTAATGAACAGCCAATTGAATATTTAAAAGCCCTGGTGATTGCCGCCCGGACTTATGCGCAATATCAAGTAAATAATGGCGGTAAACATCCTAATGATAATTTTGATTTGGATGCTACTGAAAATGACCAGGTTTACCGCGGCTATGGTTTTGAAACAAGGGCTCCTAACATAGTCAAAGCAGTGGAAGAAACTAAGGGCGTTATGGTTCTTTATAATAACCAAGTGGTGGTTACACCTTATTTTTCCCATTCTGATGGTCGAACTAGAGCGTGGGATGAAGTTTGGTCTGGCGGACTAAAACCTTGGTTAGTTTCTGTAGTTGATCCTTATTGTTATGGATTAACCTTGTCTGGTCATGGAGTCGGTCTTTCCGGCCTAGGTGCCAGAATGATGGCAGAAAATGGTTCAACATATGATACAATTCTAAAATATTATTACACTGGAATAGAGATTAAAAAAGTTTATTAAAAATGGTATAATATATCCATGAAGAAAAAAATTTATTGGCTTGTTATCTTTTTTTTGATACTCTC